>JAEEGH010004372.1_pt1 | contig 36341 bp, 26 predicted proteins | sample 9134181 | NCBI WGS metagenome assembly JAEEGH01 (sample SAMN16246544, study PRJNA631951) | gut metagenome | biome: gut microbiome; feature: rumen; material: DP-attached | host: Bos | place: Iran: Karaj | collected 2018-10
GTTACATATTTACAAATTATTCTGCATTATTTTGCCCATTTGATATATTTTGTAACCTATTTATGCAAAACTTGTAACACAAGTACCCTCTATTTTATTTTAATTTTTGTATCTTTGCACCCAGTTTTCCTGTTCGATGTTGCCTCTGTTCGTGGACGGCGTTTCCGGACGGTTGGGCAAACCGATTGGTCCTTGGCTCGACAGGATTTCTCTCCCTCCACCGGCAGTCGCCCTACCGCTGTCGTCACGGAGTTGCGTTCTTTTTCCGTTCTTTTTCCGTTCTTTTTTGGTTCTTTTTCGTTCTTTTCGAAGAAGGCCGTGTGACAGTAGGAAGACCGAACCCTCGCCGAAGGGTGCCCGATAGTACGGAGTGTCGTCGGCAGAGCCTTATTTCCGGTTAATTATATTACTCAAGTTTCGCTAGTGCGATAAAGTAGTTAATTAGGGTAGTTAGCAGGAGTTAACAGCCTGCGGCTGTGGAGTTAACGGACGATTGTTGAAGCTAATCAACACACTTTTGGCCTTCCATAGTAACGTCCGTTAACTTCTTGAGCGAAGCGATAACTCCTTATAACTCCCTTTAACTCCGCAAAAGTGAGCAAGTTGCAATACTTGCAAAACTTGAATTATATTACATCCTTATAAATATGAAAAGATTGAGTTTACTATTAGCTTTTCTGACGATGGGCATGACCCTGTCTGTAGCGCAGACCGATGGCCAGCCCAGTGTGCGACTGCCCCGTTTCATCAGTTCCAGCATGGTGCTGCAACGTGGTGACACCGCCTGCATCTGGGGTTGGGGTGAGGCCGGTAAGCAGGTCAAGGTGCAGTTCCTGAAGCAGAATTATGTCACCCGTGTCGATGAACAGGGCAGGTGGCAAGTGTCTATCCCGACCACCAAGGCAAAGATGGTGGGCGGTCCTTACACCATGCAGATCAACGAGTTGAAGTTGGAGAATATCTATGTGGGCGACGTCTGGCTCTGCTCGGGTCAGTCGAACATGGACCTGCATTGCAACCGTCTGGAGGACCTCTATAAGCAGGAGTTCGATACGGAAAGTAATCCTGCCATCCACCTCATTCAGTTTGCCCGTACCCCTACCATCGAGGACCCTCAGGACGATGTCGCCGCTTTCGGTGGCTTCTATCCTTGGGAGGACATGACCCCCGAACATGTGGGTCATTGGTCGGGCATCAGTTATTTCTTTGCCAAGGAGATGTATCGGGCAACGGGTGTGCCGCAGGGCATTATCAATGCCAGCATGGGTGGCAGCGACATCCTCGCCTGGTGCAGTCCACAGGTGTTGGCCGAACAGGCTCCCGTCAGCGTCACCGACCGTGCCCGACTGCTGACACCAGGCTACTTGCAACGTAACGCCGAAATCAATCGGGAGTGCGGTCGGGTCTATAACCGCCTCTACGAGGAACAGGATCCGGGCTTGAAGGAGCAGTGGATGAAAGCAGACTTGGATGACAGCGACTGGGAGACGGTGCATCCCTTCGACCCGAACCTCGGTGCGTTGGGCTCTTTCCCTTGGGTCGGTTCGTTGTGGTTCCGCAAGGAGTTCTTTGTGCCCGACTCGTTGGTGGGGCGTGACTCTTTGCTCCGTCTGGGTTGTCTTATCGATGCCGATGTGTGCTACATCAATGGCCAGCAAGTCGGTTCGACGGGTTACCAGTATCCTCCACGCAAGTACAAGCTCCAGCCGAACTTCCTCAAGGCGGGTCGCAACGTTCTGTGCATCCGACTCAAGACCTATGGCGCGCCCGAGAAGTTTGTCAAGGACAAACCCTATCGCGTACTCTTCCAGGGAGGCGATGCTATCGACCTTTTGGGCAATTTCCGCATGAAGCGAGGAGTGCTGATGCCACCTCAACCTGGCGTGGAGGGCGTCAACAATGGACGGGCTTCGGCGCTGTATAGCAACATGATACACCCTATCCTGCCGTATCGCGTGGCAGGTATCCTCTGGTACCAGGGCGAGACCAATGCAGGTCGTCCTGAGGAGTATGGTCGTCTGTTGCCCGCCATGATTACTGACTGGCGAAAGAGCTTCGGCAACGTTCCGGCGTTGGTCTTCACGTTGGCCAACTTCATGGAGCGCCATACCGATGCCAACTATTATGGCGGTTGGGCGCTGCTGCGTGAGGCGCAACGTCAGTCGGTCTTGAAGTTGGACAACGCCGCGTTGGTCACCATGACCGACCTCGGCGAGTGGAACGACATCCATCCGTTGAACAAGAAAGAGGCGGCGCGCCGTGCGGCGTTGCAGATGCGCCAATTGCGTGGCGAGAAGCGACTCATCAGCGAGGGTCCTGTCGTCGAGAGCGTCCGTTACGAAGGTCGTAAGGCGTTGGTTACCTTCCGTTTAGGGGAGGGCGATTTCCTCTGTGTTGCACCTGCCACCGAACAACATACGTCGCAAGGCATCATCCGCACGTCGGGTACGTTGCAGGGCTTCAAACTGGCGGGTGAAGATGGCGTCTATCGCTGGGCCGAGGCGAAGATCCTGCCCAAGGAGAAAGGGGCCAACGTGCAGGTCGTCGAACTCTCGGCACAAGGGGTGGCTGCTCCGAAGGGCGTTCGCTATGGCTGGGACGATGACCCACTCGTAACCCTCTATGGTTCAACGGGTCTCCCTGCTGCCTCGTTCGAGATAAAGTAAGAAAAAAAGTGAGTTAATGGCTAATCTGTGCGCTGTCGGGCAATCCCGACAGCGCTTTTTTTCGGTAGGTAGAAGGGGGTGTAAGTAGGTAGTTGTTTGCTAAGTGCAGTTGACAAAATATGCTGTTTTCGGACCTCCTTCCTGCCCGAGCAACGGTTTGTTCGGATTTTGCCCTGTGGTTTCGGCAAAATAGTTGTACTTTTGAACGGTTATTGTCATTGATAACTGCAGTTGATAATTTGTCGCCTCTTGGCACTGTTATCTTTTCTACTATCGTCTTTATCTCCTTTATCTTCTTTAACTTCTTTAACTTCCTAACTTTTGAAACTCGTATAACTTATACTACTAATATTTTTTCACCATGAACAAGACCCTTTTATTATTGTCGGCCACTCTTCTTGTGGGAGGAGCGACTCCCGTTTCGGCTCAGGCTTGGTTGAAGTCGTTGAGCGAGAAGGCGGTGGAACGTGCCGTGACGAATGTGCAAAACCGTGTGGGGGAGAAGAAACAGTCCTCCTCTTCGACTACAGACACCCAACAGGAGCAGTCGGAAGCCCCCGAGAACTATGGTGCTTCGCTTTTCAGTTCGGCGGAGTATGACTTCGAGGTGGAAGTAGCTGGTGCATCGGCCTTCGCCAACTTGACCAAGGCGATGCAGGCCGTACCTGCTATGCCGACGGCGGCGGTGTTGTTGTCCGAAGAGCAGCGCGCCAAGTTCCTCACCAATACGTTCGCACCCTTTGCCCAATCGGTCAAAAATACTATGGTAGAACGTGTTAAGCCTGTCGATTTGGGTATGGCGATGGTGCCCAATGAAGCACAGAAGCAGCAGTTGAGGGAGGCGCGTAAGGCCATGAACCAACAGCAGAAAGCGGGGTTGGTGCCTACGCAACAGGAGATTATGCAGGCTCTGTCCGAAGCTAAGGTTGACCTGTCGAAAGCTTCGGAAGCGCAGATTTCGGACGCCATTGCCGAGACCTTTTCCAAGAAGTGGAACATCTCGAAGGCGGAGTATCTGAAGATTATCGAAATGGCTAACAGTCAGCCCGATAAGGTGGAGGCTTATCTCCGTACGAACCATCCGACGCTCTATCAGCGATTCTATGCTGCCAATGCTGGCATCGACCCAAAGCAAGTGAATAATGAGACTTCGGGCAGTGAACGTAGTGCTGTGCTCTTTGGCGAAGTGACGGAGGTGCTCCAACAGTTGACTTCGGCGGGTACGGACTATCGCAATGACATGGGCCGTATGCAGCGCGCGCAGCAAATGTCGGAACGTCACACGTCGGACTACGGCATGACGGGCGATGCGTTGAGCCTGTTGTCGGAACAACTTTATAATGAATGGGTTGCGTCGCCCGAGTGTAAGCAGATTAACGAGATTGAGGCTGCCCTCCAAAAGCGGCTCGATGCTTGGGCCAAGACGTTGGATACCAACGGGAAAGACGAAGTGGCTTATCCTGCTTGGTTCGGCGTCGAGCGCAAGAAGGAGAATGCCCTCATTGCTCAATGGAACAGCCGTATGGCGACCCGTTGGTTGTCGGTGGTAGTTACGCAACAGCAGAAGTTGAAGGCGCTCTTCGGCAAAGCCGCTGCCCTGGAGGCCGAGAACGAGACATTGAAGAGCAAGGATGCGGCTCAGTATGGTCGTAACTTGCAGGTAATCTTGCCGTTGTATGGACAGCTGACGTTACTCTTGGCTCCTTATCAGGATGCGTTGCTGTGCCCCTTCCTCTCGCCGGTGGAGGAGACAGGTGCGATGAGCCTGGGTAAGGGCTAATGGCCTGAAGAACAATAAGTAAACGGCGGAGGCGGAACCTCCGCTTACGGAGAAGACGGACGTGCCACAACTTGGGTAAAGCGTGCTCGCCCGTGATTGTGAAAACGGTGCACCTAAATGCGGTGCACATATATACATAAAAGAGAGAGAGCTTCCTCATGGAAGCTCTCTCTTTATCATTGGAAGGGCAAAGCCCTGAAATGCTTAATTGGATGTCCTTAATCTCGACAGTAGAGACTTAGAACTTGCGGAAGCCCATGAGTTGGCGCATCTCCTCTACGTTCTTGCGGACAATGGCGCGGGCCTTTTCGGCACCCTGTTCACGCACCTTGTTGAGGTAGTCGGCGTTGGCGTAAATCTCGTTGTAACGCTCGCGGATAGGGCGGGTCACTTTGAGCACATCCTCGGCAATCTGCATCTTGAGGTCGCCGTAGCGGATAGAACAATCGTTCCAAGCTGCGAGGAACTGGTCATAGACCTCGGGGGCGCTGACGAGTTTGAGGAAGTAGAAGAGGTTCTTGATAGGCTCGTTCATCTCCGAGTTAGGTTCCGTTGGCGTCATATCGGTGACAGCCTTCTTGAACTTCTTGATGACGACGTTGTCTTCGTCGTTGATATAGATGCAGTTGCCTTCGCTCTTGCCCATCTTTCCACTACCGTCCAGACCGGGGATCTTGATGGGTTCGCCCTTGGCTTCGTAAGGTTTCGGCTCGACCATGAAGTCGGTCTTGTAGAAGTGGTTGAAGCGGTTGGCGAAGTTGCGTGCCATCTCCAAGTGCTGCAACTGGTCTTTGCCGACGGGCACGAAGTTAGCCTTGTGCTGGAGAATGTCGGCAGCCATCAGTACGGGGTAGGTGAGGAGACCAGCGTTGACGTTATTCGGTTGCTTGCGTGCCTTGTCCTTGAAGCTGACGGTCTTCTCCAACTCGCCCAGGTAGGCGTGCATGTTCAGGAGGGTGTAGAACTCGCAGGTCTCGGGTACGTCGCTCTGCACATAGACGATACACTTGTCGGGATCCATGCCGGCAGCCAAGTACTCGGCCAGGATGCTACGCACGTTAGGGTTGAGCACCGATGGGTCAGGCTGTGTGGTAAGTGAGTGATAGTCAGCAATAAAATAACGGCAATCGTAGTCGTTCTGCATATCGACGAAGTTACGCAGGGCGCCATAGTAGTTGCCCAGATGCAGATGTCCTGTAGAGCGAATGCCACTCAGCACGATAGGCTTGTTCATATAAGTATAAATTACTAATTACAAATTACTAATTACTTTCCCTAAGGAAAAATTACTAATTACCAATTACTTTCCTGGGGGGAAAATGACTAATTACTAATTACTTTTTTCCTTTAGGAAGAATAAAATTCGGCCGCAAAGTTAATCATTTTTGCGTTATTCTCCAAATCTTTTCCTAATATTTATATAGTTTCGTCGGTTGTTATTGTCGAAACTATCAAGGAGTTAATCTATAAGATACCCGCCAATTTGCTTGAATTGGCCATTCTGTTCGATGCCATAGACATTGAATGTGCCCCATCCACAATAATATACCTCCTCTTCATACTTCTTGTGATGAATATACCGAGGACGGAGATCCTGCACTTTCACGCCGCGCAAAAAGGCATCAATATATTTCTTGTCAACCTCATCTTCGGCAAGTATGATAACGTGTACACGTCCAAAGGTGGTATATCCAATCAGTTCAGGAGACATCAAGTAGAGGCTATCAATGGTATGGTATAAATCCCCTTCTCGTTTCTGATAATGGTCAATTATCTCTTGATAAAACTGAAACGTATCCAGCTTTGCCTTCGGAGCACCGAAGACAGCAGTCTCGTATGCCTGGAGTGTTGAGTCATCCTTGAGGTACCACTTATACACTTCAATACTATCTACTTTATATTCCTGATTTTGAGTTGACCGTGTCGAAATACTCGGTTCTTCTTCGTAAGCATCACTCTCATCATCAGTAATCTGTAATTGCTCAATAACATCTGGCATAGGGGGCGGTGGCGGCGGAGGCAAGAATCTGGGAAAACTTGGGTATTCAATTCTATTTATGGTGCCTCCTATGGACAAGGCTACCTTTGGATGGTACAGACTATCTACTACTTGGTAACTTGAGTAACTCCAGTGTTCAGGAATAATAAAATGTGCCCACAGGAAGAGCGTATCATTATTCTTTATGCTATCATTTAAGGATTTCGTCCACCTGTCACCTGCATAGTCCCTCACTGCCAGTTCCAGAGGACTGACCTTGTTTTGACAGGAAAACAGGGTAAGAAAGCAGAAAGAGACAAAAGAAAATAGAAATAATTTTTTCATGGTGGAAGTTCGATAGTATGTCGAAAGATTGGGAATATTGTGAAGTTGTATTTATTTGTAAAATAATAGGTTATGCCCTGTTTGGGAAAATTACTCAATGGACTGAGTAATTTTACTCAATGACGCTGCAAAGATAGTAACTTCTTGACAAATAAACAACTATTTCGACGAAAATCTGCGTGTATAGCGATAAACTAGGTAGCCATACATCTGGCTAATGCAAAAAAAGAAGGCTCGGAGATCCGGGCCTTCTTTTTAGAAATCCATATCGCTTACCGCTTGCCGCGATTGCTGCTGGAAGAGGAACTGCTGTTGGAGTTGGAAGAGCGATTGGTCGTGTTGCTGTTGCGGGTCGTTGACGTGGACGCGTTAGACGAGCGGTTGGTCGTTGTGCCCGCATTGGAAGAACGAGTCGTCGAAGAGCTGTTGCTGTTTCGGGAGGCAGGACTTGTCGTCGTCGTGCTGCGGTTCCTGCGGTTGATGTCGGGCGACTGCTTGTTGCCCGAATCGTCACGATAGTACTTATGGTCGGTGCGATGGTGGCTACCCGAGTTGCTGTAGTTGTTCACGCGGTTTCTCTCGTTGTCGTGGCGGTGACGCTCGATGGCTCCGAAGTCGTTGCGGCGGATGTCATGTCGGCGAGCCGGTTCGATGGCGCGGATAGAGAATGGTGCATAACGATCGTGCATCTGACGCTCGTAACGGCGCATGTAATAGTCACGGGTCGCATATTTGGCGCGACAATGTGCTCCGACGTAGGTCTTGAAGTGCAAAGGGGCATCGAAATAGAAGAATGTCCGGTTGCTGTAGATGGTATAGATGCGGAATGACCATTGGCGACCTGTGCTGTACAGTGGACGGTAGAAGTATTCGCAATCCAGGAAACGGCGATACTGACGGCTGGTCAATACATAGCGAATATCGTCATTGCGGTCATCCAGATACTCATAGTAACGATCGATGGCATCGCGGTAACCATAGACGACATCGTCCATAATGCGGTTGACCTGATAGAGGAAGTCGAAGTTAATCTCGTAGATATCATCGTACTGCCTTGGCGTGAGGTCCAATTCGTAGGCCATGCGGTCGCTGATGAAGCGGGCATGATTGCGTAAACTGCTGGTGCTGAGAGCAAACATCTGAGTCATGCTCAGGATAGCCAGGATGGCTGTCAACATTAACTTCTTCATAGTAGTATATTTTAACGGGTTAATGACTCTTGTTTGCTATTAAGACGGTACTACCCACAGAAAGTTTAAAAGAAGTTATCGGGAGTTAACGGTTCACTTTTCACTTTTCACTTTTCATTTTTCATTTCATTTGGCTCCCTATTCCCGAACTCCCTTCCTTCTGCCACTTGAGTGGCGAACGATAGGAAAATACCTCCAGGACGAAGTTGGCGGTCGCTATGAGTATGCCGCTGAGCAGTAGCGTGCCCACAGAGAGACTGATGGCAATCAGGTTCTCGTGAATGAACTTCGACAGGTCGGCTTGCAGCGAGAGGGTGAACAATGAGCCCGGTTGCAGATAGAGGAGGGCAAAGGCCGTGAGGAGACCACCGCCTACGATACCTGCCACCAAGGTGATGAGCAAGGTGCGCCGATAGCAACGTTTCTGAGCCAGTTGCTGCTGGGTGATATAGTCGATGGCATCCAGTTTGTTCGACAACGACTGCATGAACTGGTCGTTGTCCGACAACGTGGGTTGGAAGTCGTCGAAGAGCTGCTGTAAGTTATCGTCTTGCTTCAAAAAATCTTCTTCCTTCATTGTTTCATCTTGATTTTCAATTGTTCACGACCGCGCGAGAGTTGTTTCTTCACGGCATCTTCCGAGCAATGGACAATGCCTGCCACCTCTTGGATGGAATAGCCTTTCAGGTAGTAGAGCAGGATGGCGGAGCGTTCTTTCGGTGGCAGGGTACGCAAGGCGGCATAGAGTTCCTGATATTCAAACCGGGCATCGGCGCTCGACTCGGCAGTCAGTACATCCGCCTCGTCGATGTCGCAGAAGTCCCGTTGCGTCTTCAGTCGGTCCAGGAAAGTGTTGTAGGCAATGCGGTAGAGCCAAGCTCCGAATTTCTCCTGTTCGCAGTACTTGTCGCGTGCCAGGTAGGCCTTGATGAGTGCCTCCTGCGCTATGTCGTTGGCATCGTCATGGTTGCCGGTGCACAGCGCCAACAGGAATCGTCGCAACGACTCCTGTTCACGGGTGACAAGTGCTGTGAATTGTTCGCGGTTCACTTCTCCAGGAATTTACCGAAAGCCTCCAGATTCTGTGCCTCAGATTCCATCTCTCGGGCGAGCATCCTCTTGCCAATGAAGAAGTTAGCCAGGAATCCCAGGCCGAGGCCCAAGATGACAAGTCCCCAAACGCCCATAAAGAAATAGTCATCTCTGTGGTAACTTGCATTCGACGTCAGCCATTCATGGTTCATATAGAATCCAGCGATGGCTAGACCCAGACCCATCATGCCGAGCATGGTGCCCCACAAGAGGCGGGAGAGCAGTCTCTCCTTAATCAGTTTCTTGTTGCCCGATGCTCCGCTGACGTTCATCTGCTTGATGAGTTTCTCAACATCGACGTTAGGGTTCTTCTCCAGAGCCGACAACAGCAGTTCGTTTTGTTTGTCGATGCGGTGCATCTTGCGCTTGGTCAGGTTATTGACTATCATGACTGGAGTGACACATCCACAGACTACGAAAATCGTGCAAGTGATAATAACATTTTCGACCATAATATATATATAGTTTTTAGGTTATACATTCGTTCGTTGTCTCGGTTCCGAAGGTGGCGCCCCGTTCGGTAGTCCGTTTCAACGTCTTTCACCTATATAACGGAGGAACTCGAAAAAAAGTGACCTCGGGGACGGAAAAAAGTAAAAAAAGGTTGATTATGTCGAAAAATGAGGCGATGGTACTGCAAATCCTCATAAATAAGGATTGTATAGAAGGCCGATTGTCAGTACCTTTGCGCCGCAAAAAAACAAATTCAGTATAATATATGAAAAAGAAAGTATTGTGTGTATGTGTATGCGCGTTGGCGGGAATGAGCACCGTTTGGGCCGGTTCCGAACTCAATCCTACGACCAGCGAGTCTTCGAGTGATTCTTTGAGTCTGTATAGCCTCGACGAGACCGTCGTGGTGAGCGAGAAGGTCAATCAGCATAATCTGGCACCTCTGTCTGCATCGGTCATCTCGGCCGGTCAGTTGAATGCCGTCAGCGTATCCGAGGTGATTCATCTTTCGGCCGTGATGCCCAACGTCTTTATTCCCGAATATGGTTCACGCCAGACCCGTCCTATCGCCATCCGAGGCGTGATGTCGAAGGTGAAAGGTACTGCCGTAGGCTATTACATCGACGGAATGCCTCGTTTCGAGGTGTCATCGTTCGACATGGATATGTTCGACGTGCGCAGCATAGAGGTTTATCGTGGTCCCCAGAGTACGTTGTATGGCCGTAACACTTTGGGTGGTCTGATCAGCGTACATACCTATTCTCCTTTCGATTATCAAGGCACACGGGCGCGCGTTACGTATGGCAACTACAATACCTATCGTGCCCAGGCGGCACATTATGGCAAGGTTGGAGAGACTTTCGGCTATAGTGTGAGTGGCTACTACGAGCATAACGACGGTTTCTTTGACAATGATAGCCTGAAGGAAAAGGCCGACCCATTGGATGTGGCCGGTGGAAAAGTGGCCTTCTACTGGCGTCCCGCCGCTGGTTGGCAGTTGCGCCTCACCTCGCAGTTGGATTATCTGGATCAAGGCGGTTACCCCTATGCGCCTTATGATGTGCAGAAAGAGACCCTGTCGCCCATCACCTACAACCGCGCCAGTGGTTACGAGCGTCTCATCAGCCATACGGGTCTGCAAGTCCGTTATGAGGGCGATGGTTGGAGTCTGAACAGTCAGACTTCCTTTGAGCATATCAACGACGACCAACACATTGATCAGGACTTTACCGCCAACGACCTCTATTATGTGACCAATGGTATCTATAATAATGTGGTGAGCGAGGAGTTGACCCTCAAATCGGAAGATGAAGGTCGCCTGCAGTGGGTGGCAGGTGTGAGCGGATTTGTGCAGCACTACAAGCAGACGCAGCGCACCGACTACATCGTACCGTCCATGAATCGTCTGAACACGACGCGCTACACGGTGCCCACCGAGAATGTGGCGCTCTTCGGTCAGGTGTCTTACAACCTGTTGGCTGGTTTGTCGGCCACCGTCGGCGCCCGTCTGGACTATGAGCACAGCCGTCAGAAATATGGCGTGAGCGTGCTGTCACATGCCACCGGCGCGGAAACAGCACAGCCTGTCAAACGTGCCCAGATGGAGGGACTGGAGTTCATCCCTAAGTTCGGTTTGCTCTATCAGTTCAACGAGCAGAATAGCCTCTTCGGCAATGTGAGCCGTGGTTATAAGGCCGGCGGATTCAACACCTCGTTCCAAGTGGATTCGGAGAAGACCTACAAGGCCGAATACAACTGGAACTACGAGGCAGGCGTGCGTCTGGCCAATGCCGACCGCACCGTGAGCGGCGACCTCACCCTCTTTTATATCGATTGGGAAGACCAACACATCTCGCGCACCATTTCGGGGGTAGGCAACATCATCTACAATGCCGGCCACTCCAACAGCAAGGGCATCGAGGCCAACCTGCGTGTCCGTCCATGGGACAATCTGTTGTTGCAAGGTAGCTATGGTTACACCTATGCACAGTTCCTCGACTACAAGAAGAGCGAGACGGTCAACTACAACGGCAAGATGACCCCATTCGTGCCACGTCACACGATGTCGGCTTTGGCTAACTACGATATCCATCCTTCGCGCGGCCTGGACCGTATCTCACTGACAGCCAACGTGACCGGCGTAGGCAAACTCTACTGGTTGGAGGACAATCAAGTCGCTCAACCCTTCTATGCGGTGCTGGGTGCCAAGGTCGCTTTGGTCAAGGGCAACTATGCCCTCGAATTGTGGGGCAAGAACCTCACCGACACCGACTACCTGAGCTATTACTTCGTGTCGCAGGGTTCGTATGCGCAGCAGGGCAAACCTATGACGATGGGTGTCACGTTGGAGGTGAAGTTTTGATGATTGATAGGTCTCTAACGGACGGAGAGCTTTTTCACTTTTCATTTTTAATTCTTCATTTTTCATATCCCTTCACTCCCTCCCTCGCCCCACCCTCGCGGTGAAGGTCGGGTATCGATTGGGTATCGATTGGGTAACGATTGACGTAAGGTTGAACCGACCGAAATCAATCACCGAATCAAGACCATATATTGACCCATATTTGACCATATAAAGAGCGCGACGGAGGGGCAGCGTGCCGTCGGAAGACTGTCCTACGACTTTTGTAACTACTGCTTATGCTTCTTTCCAAATATAACGTTTCAGTTCCTCGATATACGAGCTATCCTCCTGCCAATTATTTTGGTGGGATGGATGGCGCGGATTGGGCGCAACATATCGAGCGCTCGAACGGTCAAGGCAGTCGCCATGTGTCGTTCTATCTGCACATGCCTTATTGCCGGCGTTTGTGCCATTATTGCGGGTGCAACTCTTACCTGATGCCACAGGATGCCGAGGCGGTGCAGCAGTATGTCGAAGCAGTGCATCGTGAGATAGAACTGGTGGCAGCGCACTTGGATCGTACTCGTCCCATCAGTCAGATACACTATGGTGGAGGCAGTCCAACGGCGTTGCCCATTCCAGTGTTGCGCGAACTGAATGAGCACCTCTTGTCGCTTTTTCCCACCATCGACCAACCCGAGATTGCCATCGAGTGTCATCCGGGTTATCTCCGTCTGGCCGATTGGCAAGCCCTCTGCGAGAGTGGGTTCAACCGTTTCAGCATCGGCGTGCAGGACAGAGATGAACAAGTGCTTCAGGCGGTGGGACGAGTGCCTTCGGCCGAACCGCTCGGCGACATCATGTCCGTGCTGCGTGAAGCGGGTGCCACCGTCAATTTGGATTTCCTTTATGGTCTGCCTTACCAGACGCCCGAGTCGGTGGCGCGGAACATCGAACAGGCCATTGCCCTACGGCCCGACCGCCTGGTCACTTTCAGTTACGGACATGTGCCGTGGGTCTTCAAGCGCCAACAGGTATTGGAACGTCTTGGTCTGCCCGCTCCCGAACTCAAGCAGGAGATGGCCGACCGCGCTACCGCCTTGCTGCATGAGGCTGGGTATAAGAGCATCGGTCTGGACCATTTTGTGCTGCCCACGGACGAACTTTACTCGGCGCTCCAGCAGGGTTTGCTCTATCGCAACTTCCAAGGCTATTGCACCCGTCGCACCACGGGGCAAGTCTATGCCCTCGGCGTGACCGGCATCAGCCAGTTGCACGATGCTTATGCGCAGAATACCAAGGATATAGCAGAGTACATCGCCGAAGTTTCGGCAGGTCGTCTGCCTGTACGCAAGGGTTACTACCTCAGTCCGCAGGAGTGCATCGCCAAAGAGGTTATCGAACGGTTGATGTGCAATTACTCCCTCCGTTGGTCCGAGATAGCGGCGTCTCTGCATCTGTCTGTAGCTGACGTACTCGCCGCTTTGCACTATGATGAGGCGCAGCTTCGGGAGATGGAGGCCGACGGCATTATCACGCTCTGGTCCGATGGACTGGAGATGACCGCCGAGGGGCATCCTTACGTCCGAAATGTGTGTGCCGCCTTGGACAAACTCATGGTGCATACCGACAAGCAGTTCTCGAAGCCGCTGTGAGGTTAGTGAGTGCAGTTTAAGTCTGGCAAGTTGAAGAAGAAAAAAAAGTTATTGTTTATGTTCGACGTTATCATTATAGGAGCTGGCATTACGGGACTCACCTGTGCCTATCAGTTGCGGCGCAAGGGTCTCGACGTGTTGGTGTTGGAACAGCAAGACCGTGTGGGTGGACAGATCAACTCTGTTCGCGAGGGTGATTTTATCTTCGAGGCGGGTCCTAACACGGGAGTCGTCAAGTATCCCGAGGTGGCCGAATTGTTTGAGCAGTTGGGTGACCGCTGTACGATGGAGGTAGCTCAGGCATCGAGCAAGTGCCGTCTCATCTGGAAGGGCGACCGTTTCCACCCCCTTCCTTCAGGTCTGGGCAGTGCCATAGCTACTCCGCTGTTCCGTTGGCACGACAAGTTTCGCATCTTGGGTGAACCCTGGCGTAAGCGGGGAACGGATCCGAACGAGAGTGTCGGCAGTTTGGCGCAGCGGCGTCTGGGTAAGTCATTTGTTGATTATGCCGTCGATCCGTTCCTCTCGGGGGTGTATGCTGGCGACCCTTACCAGTTGCCTACGCGTTGGGCGCTTCCCAAACTCTATGCCTTGGAACAGGAGCATGGTTCCTTTGTGCGCGGCAGTCTGGCCAAAGCGCGCCAACCCAAGAGTGAACGTGACCGTAAGGCCACCAAAAAGGTCTTTTCGGCGCGTGGAGGTTTCTCGACTTTGGTGCATGCCTTGGCCGATGAGATTGGTCGAGACCGTCTTATCACCTCGGCACACCAGATTCAGGTGCAGCCCGATGGCCAAGGACATTGGACCATCACTTACCAGTCGCCAACAGGTGGCGTGACCCTCCAGGCGGCACACGTTGTGACCACTTGCGGCGCTTACTCCCTGCCCGACCTGTTGCCCTTTGTGGAGGAGGATGTGATGGCCGACCTCAGTCATCTCTATTACGCCCCCGTTGTTCAGGTAGGCGTAGGCATTCAGGATGGCGGTGGAGTGCAGTGGCGCGCCTTCGGAGGACTGGTTCCCTCGCGCGAGAATCGTGACATGTTGGGCATCCTTTTTCCCTCGGCTTGCTTCACAGGACGCGCTCCCGAACGCGGTGCCGCTATGGCTTATTTCGTGGGTGGAACACGTCATCCCGAGTATCTGGATTGGAGCGATGCTCAGTTGCAGGAGATGGTCAACCGTTCGTTGCACGAGATGCTTGGTTATCCTGCCGACAAGGTGGCAGACGCTATCCGCATCTTCCGCCATCCGCGTGCTATTCCTCAGTATGACACACACACGCCTGCCCGACTGGCTGCCATCGAACGTGTGCAACAACAATATCCTACGCTCACCATTGCTGGAAACCTCCGAGACGGCATCGGCATCGGTGACCGCATCAAGCAAGGTATGTCGGAGGCGGAAAAGTTAGACCGCAGTCTCTAAACGGGTCAGTAAGTCGTTTCTGATGTTTTCACGTTCAATGACTTACGTTACTAAAAGACCTGTTAGCAAGGTGTGTCGCCTCCCCTTCATTCTACTTTACTCTTTACCCTTTACTCTCTACTCTTTCTAACCGTCCATGCGCAAGAATCTTTTGACATTTTTCTGTCTCTATTTGGCACAATCGTTGCCCATGACGTTCTTCTCTACAGCATTGCAGGTGACCATGCGTCAGGCCTCATTTTCGCTGTCGGCTATTGCGATGTTGCAGGTCATCAAGTTACCTTGGGTGCTCAAGTTCCTTTGGTCACCTTGGGTCGATAAAAAGTGCGACACTTTGCAAGGCTTTCGCCGTTGCATATTCTATAGTGAAGGAGTCTATGCCCTCCTTATCCTGTTGGTGGGATTGCTCGACTTGCAGTTGCATTTCCCGTTGGTGATTGGGTTGATTTTCATCTCGTTTGTCGCCTCAGCCACACAAGATATTGCTACCGATGCCTTGGCTGTACTTTCTTTCGGACATAAGGAGAAGGGATTGGTCAACAGCATGCAGTCGTTGGGTAGTTTCTGTGCCACGTTGTTGGGCAGTGGTGTGTTGCTCGCTTTGTTGCAACGTTTTGGGTGGAACCGTTTGTTACCCTGCTTGGCCCTATTTGTAGTGGTGGCACTCGTGCCGCTCTACCGGAACCGTACGTTGAACATTGCTGCCAAACAGAATGCCGAACCCGTTCGCTGGACCGCTATCGTCAGTTTCTTTGCCCGCCGTGAGATTTGGCCACAGATAGGGTTCTTGGCATTGTGTTATGCTGGGCTGATTGGCATCCTCTCGATGATACGGCCTTGGTTGGTCGATCTGGGATATAGCATGGAGCAGATTGGTATGCTGAGTGGTGTGGCAGGGTCGGCGGCGGCCTGCGTTGCTTCGCTGTTGAGTGGTCGATTTATTGTGCACCGCAGTCGTAGGGCAGGGCGCATCCTCTTTGCTGCCGTATCGAGTTGCACCGCCCTCTATTTCGTCTTGGTACATCTCTTGGGTTCGACACCCGTGCTGGTTTATCCTGCCGTCGTGATGCTGTGGTTCAGCTATGGATTGAGTACCGTCGTGGTCTATACCTCGGCGATGGATCATGTCCGCCCCGGACTGGAAGGAACGGATTTCACCATGCAGACGGTCGTCACCCACTTGAGTGGCATCCTCGTCGCTGTACTTTGTGGACGGGTAGCCGATGCCTGGGGATATGGCGTTCTCTTTGCCTGTTGTGCAGCGCTCACGTTGGTTACATTGGTATATAATCTCCGCAAAAAGATATAAAAGAGTGGGGTTGACTCCCATTCTTCCACTTTCTCTCATGCTGACCTGTCGTACATTCCAGAAATAGGAGATGTGCGGCGGGTCAGTACCTCTAGTGCTGTTTTGGTGCTCTTTCTGGTGGTTTCCTGCCTTGATGTTTCGCAGTCAAAGGTTTTTGTATCATTTTTGTTTTGCTGTTTGTCGGAAAAGCCGTACCTTTGCCCCTGTTTAGTCCGAGGATGCACTTCGGAGAATGAAAAACAAGCCCACAGAAGAATCTCTCCCTCCCGGGATGGGCTATTTGGGCAACTATACATTACTGGAATGAAGCACATTTTACCCTTATTATTTTGCAGTGCATTGGCGCTGCCTACCCTCCAAGCACAGACTTCGCCCAACGGCAAAGTGCAGGTGACGTTTCATGATGGCGCCTTGACCGTGTCCTGCCTCCATGCCGGGCAGCGGCAACAGGTGATGTCGCTCCCCGTCGCCCTCTCGACCGACAAGGCGCTGACCACCGAAGCGGGCGAAGTGAAATACGATATGCTGACCGGCAAGCGCAGTCATTGTTCCAATGCCTACACGCAATGCACCTATCAGTTGACCGACGGACACACCCTGCAGGTGAGAGCTTACAACGATGGTGTGACATGGACCAGCAACAACACGTCGTCGCCCGGCTTGCAGCAGGATCGTCCCCATCTGGTCGATTTCACCACGGCACAGAACGACTGGCTGATGCACTGGGCCGACAGTTACGAAGGTTTCTTTCCCAAGAACAGTAACCACAAGGAGGGTGAGCACTTGGGTTATCCGGCCTTGTTCGAATACAAGGATGGTCTGTTTGCCCTCTTGACGGAGTCGAACGTCGATAGCCTGGATGCTGCTTCCAGTTTCTTCCGCTCGGCACGCGAGGGTATCTTCGAGGTGAAGGCCGACGGCGAAGGTGGTCATGCCGACCAGACCTTAATCCTGGGTTCATTGGCCGAGGTGGTGGCATCGACCCTGGTGACCGACAACTCGCTGCCCTGCCGACTGGACGAGACCGCTTGGATTGAGCCGGGCGTCGCCTCGTGGGTCTATTGGGCCTACAATCATGGTTCGAAGGACTATAATATCATCAAGAAATATATCGACATGGCAGTGGCATTGAACCTGCCTTACGTCTTGATTGATGCCGAATGGGACGAGGCTGCCCCGATGGAGTACAAAGGGGAGAAGATGCCGATGGTCGAAGCGGCGGTGCGCTATGCCATCGATAATGGCATCAAACCCATGATTTGGTACAACAGCAGCGTGGGTTGGGTGAATGGCGCGCCGGGTCCGAAGTTCCGATTGAACAAACCAGAGGACCGCGAGCGTGAGTTCGCCTGGTGTGAGAAGATTGGCGTGAAGGGTGTCAAGATTGATTTCTTCTCGGGCGACAACAACCGGAACATGCGTTATATGATAGAACTTCTGGAGAGTGCCGCCAAGCATCATCTGTTGGTCAACTTCCACGGTGCCACTATTCCTCGTGGTTGGCAAAGGACCTACCCGAACCTGGTCAGTACGGAGGGTGTGTATGGTGCCGAGTGGTACAACAACGTACCCACCTTCACCAAACGGGCAGCGGCGCACAACGCCACGTTACCTTTCACGCGCAACGTCGTCGGTTCGATGGACTATACCCCTTGCGCTTTCACCGACAGCCAACATCCACACATCACAACGCATGCCCACGAGTTGGCATTGACCGTTCTCTTCGAGTCGGGCATCCAGCACTTGGCCGATCGTCCTGAGAGTTTTCTGGCCCAACCGGAGGCGGTCAAGAACTTCCTTTCGGAGTTGCCGACCGCGTGGGACGAGACCCGCCTCCTGGAGGGTTACCCGGGTCAGAACGTCGTCATCGCGCGTCGAAAAGGTGAACGTTGGTTCATTGCCGGCATCAACGGCACGGATGGAGAGATGACCTTCGACCTCCCGAAGTACCTGAAGATGTTGTCCATCAAGAAGAAACAACTTACGGTCTTCCTGGACGGCAAGAGTGCCAAATCGCCTTGGGAGTTCCGCTCGTCGGGCAAGAAAGGTAAACTCTCGCCTGTCACCGTGCCTGCTCGCGGTGGATTCGTGATTGCGGAGTAAAACTACGACACCACGCCCCCCTCCCGACTTGTCCCTCGGCTAAAGCCTCGTCTTCTCGCTGAACGATTATCAATCGTTCTTTTCGCTGCGAGGACCCCGAGGGGAGGGGTTTGTTCCTCCTTACCGCTGCGAGGACCTTGAGGAGAGGAGATTATCCTTCTTAATCGTTGTAAGAACATCGGGGGGAGGCGGTTGTTGAGCATGATGGGGTTAATGGGGTTGTTTATTGCATCAACAAACTACTTTACACATTACTCTTTACACTCTACTCTTTGTATTTTTTATTCTCCCTCCCTCTTAGGGTGGGTTGGGGAGAGTCCTTAATTATATAAATAATGAAACGTATTCTTCTTTTGGCTGCCTGTTGTGCAGTGCTCCTGTCGGTCAAGGCACAGGAGGTTTCTAATTTCTATGAGAAAAACAAGGTGTTGAACTATTCGGAGGGTGAACCTGCTCCAGGCATCATTCCTCAGCCGGAGAAGTTCGACCCGAACTTCCACATTTACCTCTGCTTCGGACAGTCGAACATGGAAGGCAATGCCCGTATCGAACCACAAGACCGACAGGGTATCAGTACCCGTTTCCGTATGTTGTCGGCGGTCGATATGCCTAAGATTGGTCGTGAAAAAGGCAAGTGGTATGCCGCTGTACCGCCTCTCTGCCGTGAGAATACAGGTCTGACTCCTGCCGACTACTTTGGTCGTACGTTGGTCGAGAAGTTGCCCGACTCCATCAAGATTGGCGTGGTTCATGTCGCTGTGGGTGGCGCCAACATCAACCTCTTCAACGAGGACAGCACCGCTGTCGATATTGCCCGTGCAGCCGATTGGTACAAGAACTTCTGCAAGGCTTATAATAACAACCCTTATCGCGAACTCATGAACCTCGCTAAGGAGGCACAGAAGGTGGGTGTCATCAAGGGAATCCTCCTTCATCAGGGTTGTACCAACAACGGTCAACAGGATTGGCCGGAGCGTGTCAAGGTCATCTACGAACGTATGTTGGCCGAGTTGAACCTCAAGGCAGAGGAGTGTCCTCTCTTGGTCGGCGAACTCATGACACAGGAGGATGGCGGTTGCTGCTACCACCACAATGCCATCATCGACGATATCCGCAACACCATTCCTACCGCCCATCCTATCAGTTCGTTGGGTTGCCCCGGTCGTTTCGACAAACTCCACTTCACCGCTGAGGGTTACCGCATTCTGGGTCGCCGTTATGCCGAAGCTATGATGTCACTTCAATATCGCCAGCCGGAGCAGATACCTGCACAATTCAGAAAGTTCGCCCGTAAGGCCAACGACTAAAAGACTTACTCTTCGTTGCCCATAAGGGACTGAAAATGAAAACAAAAACCGCCGCACTTGCGATGATGCAAAGTGCGGCGGTTCTGTTTGTTTATTATCAATGGTTGCTGACTTCTTGGAATGTGATGTCGATTCCTGCATCGTTGGCAGCTTGGTCGGCGAAGTTGGAGGGCAACGTGACAGGGCCTAACATGAATTCGGGGAGGTTGTACGACTTCATGAGGAGGGCATCGTGACGGAGGTCAGACTGAGGCAGCGGGAAAGGCTTGGTAGCCACTCCGTTAGCGTCGATGTGAGTGATAAAAGGACGCGTGTAGAGACCATTCTCACGACGGGAACTGAAGACCAGCCAGCGACCGTTGCTACTCCAGGAGTGGAAACTTTCCACGTCGGGAGTGTTGAGCATCGAGAGGGGGGTAATCGTGTTGTCGGAGAGTCGGAGACGGTAGAGGTCGGCATCCTTGTGCCAGATGGAGAAATTGCCGTAGCCCGAGAGGGTGAAAATCAAGAAATCGCCGTTGGGAGAGACGCGCGGGAAGGATACACTGCCACCCGAAAGTCGGGCGTTGTAGAGGGTATCTACTTGCGAGCCAATCTGTTGTCCAACGGGGGCATCTGCATCGAACGAGACTCGGCACAGCGAGTAATGGACACTGTCGTAGTGTTGCATCACGTTCACGCTGTCGGCCGAGCAGAAGTAGAGCATCCGTCCGTCGGGAGAGAAGGAAGGGAACGTCTCGAACGCACCCTCCGACTTGAGTGCGGGGTTGCTGAAAATCTGATGGTTCTCCACATCGTAGATGACAATGTCCGAGTTTGTGTCGAATACCTCAATGCGGTTGCGGTCCGTGCTGTGGAACGCCTGTTTGGTGAGGTTGGTCGAGAAGGCAACATAACGTCCCGAAGGGTGCCAGGCTGGATAGACCAACGCCGAGAGTGTCTGAGCCGTCTTGGTGTTCAATTTCTCCACCTTACCGTGGTTCAGGATATAAGTGCCGCCACATTGTGCACGCAGGTGGAAGAGCATCTGGTCGGGGTCGTGTTGCCGATAGGTGTGACAGTTCATGCAACCGCCCTTGGTGGAGGTGTTTTCCAGAATAGGCGACTCGTCGTACGAGGCCAATTGGCGTTGGTAAATACCCATCTTGCCCCACACCTCGTACCCCGGTTCAATGAGTCGGTAGGAGAGGTAAGGGTCGATGCTGTCGTTTGACAGATAGAGCGGAAAGGCATCATATTCAACCCATTGCCCCGCCTTCTTGCCTTGCACTTTTACCAGAATGCTGTCTTGACCTTGGATGAGTTTTTGCCAATTGTCAATCGCGATAGCAATCTCGCCCGACCTATGCCAGACAATCTGTTTCTGGTCCGAAGCATAGAAAATTGCCTGTATATCAGAGAGTCCACAACTGTCGGGTAACTGGAACCGCAAGGGGGCTAAGTTGCGAGGTAGGGTCACTCCCAGAATGTCGGGTTGCAGCGGTGGAAGTTGGTGCAACGGCAGTGCGTCCTGTTCCTGCAACGAACAGGCGGAGCCGAGACCAAGGCCCAACAATATTATATATGTAAATAGGTGTTTGTGGTTCATGGGACTATATGGAAGTTAATAGGCTGGCGCCTATGTAGTTATCTGTAGTTAATAGGCTAATGTCTATGTAGTTAATGGACGATAGAAGTTGTAGCCTCCAGTTCATTCTACTTTACTCTCTCCTCTTTACTCTTTACTCTCTCCCTACCTCGCGAGCACCTGAATGGCGCGAAGGTATTGAGCCGAAGTGTGGTGAGCGGGATTTTTCTGTACAATCACTTGGAGGTCATACGGAAGGCTTCGCGAACTGGGGAAACCGTTCTCCTCGGGAATGCACAAATGCTTGGTGTGCAGTTCGTTGTCGTTGGCTACTGCCTCGTCCGACAGCAGGGAGCGATAGTGGCGGACAAAGGCACGCTGCGAGGGATTGGTTTCCAGGAGGTTGAGGTATTTCTCGGCCACGGCGTAGTAGCCAAAGAGGATGTTCGTCTTGACCAACCGACGCAACAGGCGGGGCGAGAGGTTACCAAGTTTCTCGTTGGCCTCGAAAGCATACATCTGCGACATGGATATCTCGCCCATGCTCCAGTAGATGTCACTCAGCAGGGCAGCGACGTAGGGGCTGTTGATTTCCAAGGCAAAGAGGTCTTGCACCTTCGGGTTACGTTGACGGGAAAAGCGGTCGGCCAACTGTCCTAACTCGGCGTATGCCAGGTTGACGATGTTGATTTCCAAGGGGTTGGCCGATGGATGCCGTTGTGCATAGTCGATGATGCCCTTCCAATCTTCTCGGCCCGACAACACCATGAGCGCGGTGAATCGGTCTTGGGTAGAGGGTTTCGAGAACACTCCGGTAGCGGCTAAAGTGCCAGCCAGGGAGAGGGCAAAACCCATGAAAAACAGGAGGATAGGGCGACCCTTTTTCCAGAACAGGCGAACCATTCCCAACAGCAGGAGGGCCCCCAGCCAAGCAACGGTGGCCCAACAGAAACTCCAGGTCCACATCGAACCCGACAGCCAGTTCCAGAGACTGGTGACATCCCCCCACTCGGCGGCAAAGAGCCAACGGAGAGGAAGGGTGGCATGAAACACCACGATGGTAAGGAGGTAGGCTATTGCCAACCCGGTCTTGACCATCCAACCCGAGGATAGAAGTTTGTTCATGGCTTAATAATTAGGGCATTAAGTGATCGTCTTTGGCGCTTTCGCCGTCGAAGTCTTCGTCTGTCAATGGTTTGACAATCACGTTCTTCTTGACATGTTCGTCCATATAGGTGGAAGGCGATACGCCGTACATGCGTTTGAACATCGACGCGAAGTTGCTTGCATTGGTGAAACCTACCATTTCTGCCACTTCGGTCACCGAACATTTCTTTTGCGCCAAAAGTTCGGCGGCTTTGGCTAAACGTATGTTATAGATGAAGTTACGGGCGGTCTGGTTGGTCAACTCACGCAACTTGCGGTAGAGGTGCACGCGACTCATGCCCACCTCCTGAGCAATGAGTTCCGAAGTGAGTTCGGGGTTGCTGAGGTTGAGGTTGACCACCTTCATGATGCGTTCCATCAGTCGTTCGTCGGGCGACTTGCCCTTCGGCGTTTCCACTTGATCCACAGGTAGTTGCGAACCGCTGTAGGAGCTACGTAGGTTGGCGCGACTCTTCAAGAGGTTCTGTACCGTGCGACGGAGCACCTCCATGCTGAACGGCTTGGTGATGAAGGCGTCGGCGCCTTGATCCAGACTCTCCAGACGGGTCTCCTCGTCCGCCTTGGCGGTGAGCAGGACAATCGGTATGTGGTTGAGGCGCACGTTACTACGTATCTTGCGGCACAGTTCGAAGCCGTCCATCTCCGGCATCATGATGTCCGACAGGAGCAGGTCGGGAGTCTGGTGCATGATGTAGTCCAACGCTTCTTTGCCGTTGCTGCAAGCGACGACACGACAGTAGGCCGAGAGTTCTTGGATGATGTATTGACGGATCTCTTCATCGTCCTCGGCGATGACCACCAGACTCTTGGTCTGCGTGGTGTCGTTCACGGTCTTCTCTTCGGCGACGTAGGCGTCGGGGGCAATGAGTGTGGCATCGGGGTGCGACACATTCATGACCACCTGCGTGTCGGTCGATATCTCGCTGCTCTTCAGGTGAGCATGGCCCAATGGGAGAGTCACGGTGAAGCAAGTGCCCTGTCCTTGAGGGTTGTCATCTACCGTAATGGTGCCGTGGTGCAACTTGACCAACGAGGCGGTGAGGTGCAGGCCAATGCCGGTGCCGCTTTTGCCCGCCGAGGTGGAACGCACTTGATAGAAGCGTTCAAAGATGCGCGACCGTTCCTCCTTCGGAATGCCTTCGCCTGTATCGGTCACCCGAAGGATGAAAGAACCAGCTGGGAAGGCGTCCGACTCGGCCCCCTTGCTGATTTCCACCTCGACACTTCCACCCGCAGGCGTATATTTGAGGGCGTTCGAGAGCAGGTTGATCAGTATCTTGTCGAAGTTGCTGGTATCGACCCATAGACGCAGACCCTGTGGCGTACGGTCTATGAGTGAGAGGCGCACCTGACGTACATCTGCCACGTCGCGCATCGACTCACAGAGGTCTTTGACGCTGGCAGCGATGTCCACTTCGTTGCAGTACAGCTTCATCTGCTTCTTGTCAATCTTACGGAGGTCCATGAGCTGGTTGATGGTGCCGACAATGCGGTCCGCATTCCGCTGCATCATCATGTAGGCATGGTGGCGTGTCGGGTCGGCATCCGAAGCCATGAGTTTCTGCAACGGTGAGACAATCATCGTCATTGGGGTGCGAATCTCGTGTGCGATGTTCATGAAGAACTGCAATTTCGCCTCGTTAATGGCTTGTTGTTGAACGTGTTGTGCCAGTCGTTTGCGGATGACGTGGCGGTGGCGCAACTGTTGCAACACGAGGACGAGGATGCCGATGCCGATGGCAATCATCAACAGGATAGCCCACCATTGTTCATACCAGGGATAGGTGACGGCAAAGTGATATTCCTTGACCTCCGACTCCACTTCCGACAGGCGTGCCTTATAGCGGAACGTGTGTGGTCCCGGAGTGATATGACTGAACGAAATCTGGTTCTGACCTTGTTGCAACGACTGCCAGGGGTCGCCGTCCAACGAATAGGAATAGATGGCATGGCCCGTGCGGTGCAAAGGGAGGGTGGCCATCTCGAAGGTGAACGACGTGTCGTCAAAGATGGTGTCTTGCAAGTTCCTTATCCAACGACCGCTGGCTGCCACGGTGACGATGCGTGCCTGACATTTCTCGCCCTCCTGGTTCATCTCCATCGGGTCAAAGTAGGTGATGCCGGTCGTGCCGCCAAACCAGAGTCGGCCGCACCAGTCGGTCATGGCGGCATTCTTGTAGAACTCATTGCTTTGCAAACCGTCATTCACCGTGTAGTTGGTGAAGGTGTGCAGTTTCTCGTTGAAGCACGATAGTCCGGCATTCGTCGCAATCCACAACAAGCCCGAGGCATCGGTCCGGGCGGCGTAGATAAGGTCGCTGGGCAGTCCGTCCGTCAGTCCGTAACAGGTGCTCTTGCCCGTGTTGGGGTCGAAGATAAGCAATCCCTCGCTGGTGCAGAGTGCCAACCGTCCACCCGTGTAGGCGACAATCGAGAAGATGATATATTGGCCGAGGTACTGCCGTTTGGTCAGACTGTCGGTCGAAAGGTCCACCGAGGTCAATCCGTTATACGAACCGACGTACAGCGTCTTGCGCAGCGGGTCGAAGTAACAGCAGTTGGCCCAACGGCAAGAGTCCTTGTCAATGGTTTCGGCCATGGTCTGCCTCTTCTCGTCGTAGCACATGACGCCCGAGCCCATCGAGACCATCCAGATGCGACCCTGATGGTCCTCGGCGAAGTCATACACGTTGAGCGTACTGGCATCTTGGCCCTCGACGGTAAAGGTGGAGCATCGTCCTGTGTTCTCGTCTATCCAACCTCCGCCTTGCGAGTAGGAACCGTACCAGAAACGGTGACGGGAGTCCTCGAAGATACTGATCAAGGCCGAGGGAACGGTGTGCGGCTGACCCGTGTAGGGGAAGTAGCGTTTCTGCCTTCCCTCCGAGTCCAAGGCATAGAGTCCGCCGTTGTCCGTGGCCACCCAGATAAGGTGGTTGGTGTCGTAGAACATCGAGGTGATACACTTGTCGCCGATGCTGTTGCGCAACGAAGTGGCACCCAGACAACGGAAAGGCTGCGGTTTGGGCGGCACCATCATCACACCTTTCTGATAGAGTGCCAACCAGAGGACGTTGTTGTGGTCGCGGCAGATGGCATGCACCTTCTGCGACTTGGCATCGATGCGCGCGTCGTCAAACTCGTAGTTGTAACATTGCCCTGTGTTGAGGTTATATACTTTCAGTCCGGCATTGTCGGTGGCGATGAGCAGTTGCCCGCTGTCCAGGTTGCTGATGTCACGCACCAGGTAGGGTACGCCCTGCGCCCCGATCAAGGGTTCAAAGCGTTGTGTCTTAGGGTCTAAACGGAACAGTCCCGACTTCTGTCCACCACCGTACAGGATACCGTCCGTACCCAGGTAAAGGGCATTGAACGGCACGTCTTTGCCGTCCTGCATGAAGTGCTCGACCTCGCCGTTGGGCTTCAGGCAATAGAGTTCCTTCATCCGTCGGTTGAGCCAAATGTGACCCATACCGTCTTCCAGGATGGATTCCGTGAAGTTGACCTTGTAGGTGAACGCATTGGCATAGAGCACCGGATTGCCCTCTTCGTCAAAGCGGGCACAGCACGGTACATTGCCACTCATCCAGATCTCGCCGTTGGTGCGCTCAATGATCTGAGTGATGTCTCCACTGGCGGCTCCCGTGCCCTCGAACGAGGCCAAGGGGGTGAAGTCGTCCGTGGCGGGTCGATAGACCTGGAGGCCGGCTCGCGTGCCCACCATCAGTCGGCCGTGCGAATCGACAAACAAGGTGCGTACGTAGTTGTTCTGCAAGGAGTTGGGATTGCCTTTCTCGTACAGATAGGTGGTGAACTTTGCCCCATCGTAACGGCACAGGCCAAACTCTGTGCCCACCCAAATCATGTTGTTGGCATCTTCGATGACGTCATTCACCAACGTGTTCGGGAGGTTGTCTTCGGTCGAGAACAGACGGCAGGCTTGTGCCCTCAGTTCAGTGAACGAGAACGTTAATAGTAGGGTAAGCGTGAATAAGTAGTAATTGTAACATGTCATTAGTAAGGAATGTAACAGTCGCATATTAGATTCGGTTAGTTAGGTGCCGCGAATTTACGCCTTTTTCTCCGAATTTGCAATACTGTGGTTAGAATAATCATAGTTTTGGCTATGAAAATACCAGTTTGTAACAATTTTCTTTAGTTTTCTTTGCATGTTTTGCAGGGATTGCGCATCCGTGTAACCAAAATTGTTATTTGTTACACTGGCAACGGTGAGGCGCTCAGGCCTGTTGCCTTCCCTCTGCCAAACCTACAGCTTTCTTTCCACTTTGCGCAAGATTCATTATTCCCTCTGCGTGAACAGAAAATACCCCCTACTTTTTCACTTTTAATTTTAATTTTTCACTTTTCAACTTACAATTGGCTCATGTCCCTTTAGCAAGTTTGGTTTTTCAATTTTCAATTTTCAACTTTCAATTTCCACTTCATTTTTCACTTTTAATATTTCATTTTTCATTCTCACGCCGTCCTCCCGCTGCCGTACCGTTCAGCAGGGCATGAGCACATCATCAGCTCACGTTCAGGTCCCCCACAGGTCCCCTGATTTTAGGGAGCTGTGGGGGACCTGAAGCCTTCTTAGGGGGAACCTCATGCCCACCTGAATAGTGGGTCAGCGTAGGGTCATCGGTGGGTGGCTTTCTGACTTGTAGGGGATATCCTCCATCAATAGAACTTAATTCAAACTTAATTTTCTGTTGTCGCGAGAGCGATGCAACTCCATCTTGAAACTCCATTGAACTTAATTATTTTTGGCGACGTGGGAACGCGCTGAAAGCGCAATACCGATTAGCCCCAGGCATCGCTGGAGCCCACTCTTTCCCTCGCCCTGACGCAGTGTCCCTCTGCCTACAGGTTAGCTCCGACCACGACACGCCCAAACTCCCCTCTTTGAAAAGAACGAAAAAGAACCAAAAAAGAAAGCAAAAAGAACGGAAAAAGAACGCAACTCCGTCACGTCATCGGTATCGGCAGGTCGCGACGGGAGTCATTCTCAAGAATTAGAGAATTAGAGAATTTTCTTTTGCGCACAAAGTAATGTCGATATCTGTATCGAATTAGTGAGAATTAGAGAATTCGATAGCTCTGAAGGTCGCATTGAACTCTTTTAAACTCACTTTTCCCTTCGTTCTCGAATTCGTTTAATAATTCTTTTCAGTCAGTCGGGTGCGAGCAAGGATATTCGTCTGCATTTGTTCAATTCGGTGATTCAATCTCAAGAATTAGAGAATTAGAGAATTTTCTTTTGCGCGCAATGGAGAATGTAGTATCTGTATTGAATTGGTGAGAATTAGAGAATTCGATGGCTCTGGAGGTCGCATTGAACACTATTGCGCTCTCGTACACTCTGTACTTACTATGTCTCCCGTTGTTTTACAATCTCTCTAAATGAGCGGAAAAGAGTGTAAAGGAGTTTTTTCGTTTTGGTTTTCGTTTTCGTGCGAAGTTCATAATTCGCATTAATTTTCTTTCAGGAAGTCGGGTGCGTGCAAGGATTGGTCTTAATTCGGTTCATTCGGTGATCCTTTTATTGATTCGTGAAAATGAAAAGCAAGCCCGAAGGGCTGACAGACCACAGGCAGGGGTGAAACGTAGTGCAACCCCTGCTGTGCGACATAACCCACGAAAGAGAATGGGCGGCAGAATGGAGAACGACGAGATTATCAACTCCGATGACAACTCCCTTTTGGTTGGATATCAAATAAATATCATCCGATGAACAATGCAATACTATCGAAGGCCTTTCTGCATCTGGAACATACAGTCTTGATGACCCGAAACGCGTTGAACGCAGCCTTCAAATGGTTCTGCCGTCCCTTCGGGACTTTGTTGAAATGGGATGATTCGGGAGAAGGGGTTTTACCCCTCCCTGTGGTCTTTCGTCCCTTCGGGACTATTTTCCTCTGACATTCGTAAACGGGGGTTGTACCCCCGCCTGTGGTCTTAACAGGCTTTCAGCCTTATGATTTACTCCTGTCCGAAAAGGGCGGGAGTTATTGTATCGTGTGTATCTATTATATTGCCTTAATCCTTTCATTCTCAGTATGCTATAGCAGTTAGTATAGGAGGGAATACCGGACCCCCAGAAACCACCTTCCCGTATTCCCCTCGGCTAAAGCCTCGTCTTCTCGCTGGAGGGTTATCAACCCTCCTTCTCGCTGCGAGGACCCCGAGGGGAGGAGGATTTGCCCCGCGCGAGTGAAATGCTTTCATGGTGTAAGTTTATGAAGATGAGATATATAGTGCATTTCTATAAATCGCGCTGTCTTCCTTTGGAGAGAGATGTTTTCCGTGTGTTTCCGTGCATTCCGTGGTTACAACTTATAGTAAGTGATTGATTTTCATAGTACCATAGCAAAGTATGGCAGTCCGAAGTTTGGGAGGGACTGCTATACTTTGCTATCTTTGCGCCGTCTTTCGGTTAACGGTTAAGGGTTAGGGGGGGGGGATTTTTCGTTATCGTTATCGTACAAAGTCTTTTTTCTTTATCTCCTTACAACTTGCAAAACTTGTGAAAATAATCCGAATGTCTTTGTCAATAATGTGTTTCGGTCTTGTTAGTAATGCGGTGTTAGTAATGAAAAACCAAATCTTAGTAATGTATTCTTTTGTTCTTGTTGTTGCTTTTCAAAGAGAGCACTTTGTTGGTGCTTACAACTATAAGACGAACAACTTTTCCGTTTGTGACAAGGAAAGAAACTTTTTTTTGAAAAAAATTTGGTAAACGTTTGAAAATCCACTATCTTTGCCACCCAAGAGAAGGGACAAAGTTACAAAGGGACTAAGTACAAAGACCTGAGATAAGGACAAAGGGACAAAGTACAAAGTACATAGTTCAAGTATGTTGATGGAGTGCGCAATGCTTTTGTTCCTCGGTAGTAATGTCCGATAACTCCACAGACGCAGTCTGTTAACTTCGGTTAACTCCTATTAACTCCATTAATGAGTTCAAAAACCTCTTCCTCGGAACAACAATCACAATTAACCGTTATATATGAAACAATTCGTATTGGCCAGTATGGCGCTTGCAGCTTTTTGTAGTTGCGGACAGTCGGCCCCCCAGTTTGATTTTCAGAAAGAGTTGCAGGCATTCCAGGAGTGGCAGAAAGGTGTCGTTGCCGAGTATCGTGCTCCAGGAGCCAATCAGGACAGTATCGTCGAGGCTTATACCAAGCACGTGCAGCAGTTGGCCGACCAGCATGCCGGCGATTCGTTGGGCCTGGTGCTGACTTATGAGTTGGCCGAGGAGATGGACTTCCATCAGTTGGACAGCGTGATGAATACCTGCGAATTGTACAAGAACGACGAGCATCTGGGTCAGTTGCGTACGGTCAAGTTGGCACAGCAAGCGACTGCGCCAGGTGCACATTATATTGACATCGTCGGTGTAGATGCCAAGACGGGTAAGGAGAAGAAACTCTCGGACATTGCCAACAACGGCAAACCTACCATCGTGGATTTCTGGGCCTCATGGTGTGGACCCTGTCGCAACGAGATCAAACGCTCGCTTTCGGTCTATGCGCCTCAGTATAAAGGCAAAGTGAACTTCGTAGGCATCGCCGTGTGGGAACGCGATGGCATAGAGGCTACCCAACAGGCTATGAGTGAGTTGCCTATCTCGTGGCCCGTCATCTTTGCCGGAGAGCGTGGCGCCAATTCGCCAACCGACCTCTATGGCATCATGGGCATTCCCGAAATCATCCTGATTGGAGCCGATGGCGTCATCAAGGCGCGCGGTTTGCGAGGCGCTGCCATTGAGGAGGCTATTGCCCGCGAGTTGGGTAAGTAACTCCATGAAATTAACTCCCATAACGCACTTGCGAAACTTGAGATAACAATAAATGCACTTTTTTGCGCATTTTTTGAGTTTTTTCTTTGACTATGCAAAAATATTTATTATCTTTGCCCCGTCAATGACATAACCCGTGAATGGCTCTGGCAAAAAAGTGAGAATTACCGCATGGAAGGCACCGTTGCCCCAGAGTTTCACAGGACGAATCTGGATTTTGTAATTTCATCTCAGCCAACTAATAATCTTCAACATAACAATGAAAAAGATCTTTATCGTACTGATGGTGGCAGCTGCCTTTGTCGGTTGCTCCCAGAAAAACGAAGACAGTTCTACCGCTACCGAGAGGGCTAAGGCACAGACCCGTGCCAAGCAGGAGGAGCGAATGATGAGTGCCGAGGCACAGTTCGAGGCCCGTATCAACGAACTGAAGAAATTAGGAAAGCGTCGTGATGCCAACAAGGATAGTCTCAACGCCGTCTATGATGCCTACCTGCGTGAACAGGCTCAGGCTCACATCGGTGAGAAGTTGGGATTGGAGATCACCCGTACTCTCTCGGTCGATTATAACTGCAAGCAGTTGGATAGCGTCATGAACCTCTGTTCTCTGTATAAGGAGGATCCTGAACTGAATAAGTTATATAATGCCGCCAAGGCTGCCGAGGCTACCGCTCCTGGTAAGAAATACATTGACTTTGTGGGCGAGGAGCGCAAGTCGAACAAGCCACGGCCATTGTCTTCTTATGTGGCTAAGGGTAAACCCGTTGTGCTGACCTTCTGGTCGTCGTCGAGCATTGCCAGCCGTGACGAGATTCGCAAGTACATCTTCCCTTATGAGGAGGCATATCGCGACAAGGTGACTTTCGTGAGCACCGCCGTCTGGGAGGACACTATCTACGATGCACAGCGTGCTGCCAGTGAGTTGGAAATGACTTGGACCATGCTTTATGCTGGCGAGAAGACCAATTCTCCAACAGACGCTTACGGTATTCTCCGCATTCCTAACACCTTCATCATTGGTGCCGACGGTATCATCAAGGCTCGTAACCTGCGTGGCGAGGAGATTGAGGCTGCCATCAAGAAGGTCCTTGGAAGATAAGTTTGTCGAAATAAGGGGATAAGAGGTGTAAAAAGGGAGTAAAAGGGACGATACCTTCCGGTGCGAGGAGGGAGTTAATTTCATGGAGTTAACGGGAGATAACGGTAGTTAACAGACGGTTGCTTTAGTTATCGGAAACCCCTTTGCTTCACTATAGTAACGTCCGTTAACTCCTTGAGCGTAGCGATAACTTCTAATAACTCCATTTAACTCCTTACAAGTGCGCAAGTTGTAAAACTTGAGTACCTCATAACCTCAGTATTATATCTTATGCGCCCGGAGAGAAGGTCCCCGGGCGTCGTTTTGTTTGAAAGACTATGAAGATTTGTTTTATCGTGGCCATGCAGGCCGAGGCGCAGCCATTCATTGATCGGTTCGGAGTAGAAGAGGTGAAAGATTTCTTTGCACCCCTGCCTTGCAAATTGTATCGTACTACATTGGGAGAGAATGAGTTGGACGTGGTGCTTAATGGACAGCAACATGGTTCCGACCTGGTGGGATGTGAAGCAGCTTCGGTTGCTACGTTGGCTGCCATCCAACAGTTGCATCCCGATATTGTCATCAATTCGGGTACATGTGGTGCCTTCAAAAAGAACGGAGCTGCCATTGGAGAGGTCTATGTGGCAAATGCTGTGATGTTCCATGACCGCCGCGTGCCTGGCGACGATGCTTGGGGTACTCAGGCGTTGGGCAATTACCCGGTCTATGCGGGTGCCGCCGAATTGGCTAAATCCTTGGGTTACAAGATGGGAAAGGTGACGACCGGTTCGTCGCTCGACATGCAGCCATGCGACTTACAGATTATCGAAGAGAATCATGGCGAATTGAAGGATATGGAGGGCGCTGCCGTAGCCTTCGTTTGCTCGTTGTTCCAAACTCCTATCCTGTTGCTCAAGTCGGTGACCGACCTCTGTGACAGCGGAGCCGAGACTTTCGAGGTGTTCAAGAAGAACCTCGCTCAGGCCAGTCAAGCAATTGCCGATGCCAACGAGCGTGTCGTGAAGTATTTGCTGAAGTAACTCGTGCGAAATAGGAGTTAACAGGAGTTATTTGGAGTTAACAGCCTGCGGCTGTGAAGTTAACGGACGAATGAAGTTGAAATTAAAAATTAAAATAGAAAAGTTAATTCTCCGTCAATAACTAATTGATAGCCTCTTAACTCTGTTAGCGCCGAAGGCTTTTAGCGTGCGAAGCACTTTTAGCGGCGCAATTGCGCCTTTTAGCCTTATTTATTTATGTATTCCTTGATTTGGTCCAGTTGAGCCAGACAGGTTTGTCGGCCCAGTTGGTAGATGGCGTGCAGTTTGTCGGGATTCTGTTCGATGCGGCCGATGTCCAGTTTGCGGGGAGGGGTGATGAGCAGGACGGTGCCGTCGGCGGCTTGTCGTTCAATCTGCTCCAGACAGGCGTTGTACCTTTCGGCGCGGTGGGTGAGACTGTTTACCATGGCGGGATACCTGCCACAGAAAAGTTGGAAGAGCCAGGGATGGCGGGCAGGTTCCTTGCGGAACCCGAGAGGCTGAGTGAGGATGACAACGTTACGACGATAACCTAACCGTTCGCTGTATTGGAGCGGGATGGAGTCGGCCATGCCTCCATCCATGAGACGACGTCCATCGCGCAGGACGGGGCGGGAGACAATGGGCAGAGAGGCAGAGGCACGGATCCACTCCAGATTGTCGTAGTCCAAGTCGGTCAGTTCGTGATAGACCGCTTCGCCCGTGTCGATGTCGGTGCAGACTATATGAAAGCGCATGGGGTTGCGGAGGAACGTCTTGGTATCGACCACATCAATCTGCGTGGGGATGGTGTGGTAGCAGAACTCGGCATTGACATAGTTGCCTGTGAGTAGCAGCGAGCGCAGACTCATGTAATGTGGGTTTCCTGCCATCTGAATGTTGTAACGGAGGGCGCGACCAATCTGTTCTGTTTTGAGGTTGACGCCGAAGCAGGCACCTGCCGAAACACCTACAGCATTGGGGAAGGTGATGCCGTTCTCCAGAAAGACATCAATGACGCCGGCGGTGAAGAGTCCACGCATTCCACCACCCTCCAGGACTAATCCTGTAGAACTGTTTGGTGCGTGATTAGTGAGAGTCTGTACCATGTTTAGAAAATCATTTCGACCGCGAAGGTACATAGAATAGACCAATTTCGCAAGTTTGAGGGCGAAAAATTTGAAGTATTGAAAATATTCCCTATATTTGCATCGGAAAACAAATAAAACTTTGTACGAAAACGAAAAGAACCCAAATAATAAAACGAAAACTAAAACGAAGAATCTCTTTCCTATATTATTTTTCCGTTATCGCGAACTAATGGTTTTTCGTTATCGTTAAAAGTTAGTTTTCGTTATATATTTATATGAAACGAACCCTTACAGTCTTTCTTGTCCTGATTGGTGTCATTGTGGTGGCGATGGGCGGCGTGGCCGTTCTATGCTATCAGCAGATAAAGAACAAAGCATGGATGCCACAGGAAGCTTGGATATATGTGCGTAGTGACGATACCGTAGATGCCGTGTTGCAACAGCTGGAAGAGGTAGGTGGAGCGGTCGATGCCTGGAACTTCACGACGGCCAGCAGGTTGTTCGGATTGGACGATGCCCTGAAAAGAGGGGTGGCAGGAGCCTATCACTTGAAGCAGGGAATGTCGGCAGGAGAGGTGGTCCACAAGGTGACACACCACCAGCAAGACCCTGTGAGTCTGACCTTTATCGGTACACGCACGTTGCCGGAACTGGCAGGAAAGATGTCGCACCAGTTGGAGGCCGACTCCTTGTCTATATTGCAAGCCATGTATGATGAGGAGTTTCTGAAAGAGGTGCAGTTGGATAAGGCAAATGTCTCGGCCATCTTCTTGCCCGACACGTATCAGACCTATTGGAACGTCTCGCCGAAGCGGTTGATGCAACGCCTGTGGAGTGAGTATAAGAAGTTCTGGAATGAAGAGCGCCAAAAGGCTTGTGCTGCTTTGAAAATCACGCCGTTACAAGCTGTTATCCTTTGCAGCATTGCCGAAGAAGAGACCGCCGACCGCCAAGAAAGAGGGGTAGTGGCACGCCTCTATTGGAACCGACTACAACGAGGGATGCCCTTGCAAGCCGACCCGACCGTGAAGTATGCCGTGGGCGACTTCCAGTTGCGACGTATCTTGAACAAACACCTCAAAGTGCAGTCGCCTTACAACACTTATCTCCATGCCGGATTGCCACCCGGACCCATCCGCGTGGTAGAGAAAGCAACCATCGAGGCCTTGCTGCGCAGTAAACCACATAAGTATCTGTATATGTGCGCCAAAGAGGATTTTTCGGGATTGCATAACTTCGCCACGACGATCCGAGAACACAACAAGAATGCGGCACGTTACCACAAGGCGTTGCGTGACAACCATATACGATAGGCTACTGTCGTTGACCCATGTTTATAGATTATTATGAAGAAATTACTCACTACTCTCTTATTACTATTATTATGCTGTGACGTGACCCGAGCACAGGATTTCCAGCATATGGCCGGTGAAGACCTCACCTACCAGGCGCCGGAGTCGTTGCCTGCGGTGGTGCAGACTGCCTTGCAGTTGTTGGGCCGAGACGTTCGTAACGTCTTGGGTGACACGCTGGTACAAGTTTCTTGCAGGGCACAGATTAACCTTCGTTTTGCTTCGCCCGACCGAGATCCGTTGGCACAAAAGAAACAGGCTTTCCGCGTCTCTGTGTACGAGGGACGAATCTATGTGACGGGCAGTGACCCGCATGGTTTGGCGTATGGTGTGTTGGAAATCAGTCGGTTGTTGGGAGTCTCGCCTTGGGAATGGTGGGCCGACGTAACACCGCATCGCCGAGCCTCGTTTGAGTTGCCGGCAAACTTTGTGACCATCCAATCGCCGTCGGTGGAGTATCGAGGTATCTTTATCAATGACGAGGATTGGGGAATGATGCCTTGGAGTAGTCAGAACTATGAACCCGGAGGGGGGAAGGGAGTGATTGGACCCAAGACCCATGCCCGTATTTTCGAGTTGATGTTGCGCCTCCGTGCTAACCTCTTTTGGCCTGCCATGCACGAATGTACACAACCGTTCTTCCTGACGAAAGGAAATCGGGAGATGGCTGCCAAGTATGGTATCTATATTGGTGGTTCTCATTGCGAACCGATGGCGTGCAGTACGGCAGGAGAGTGGCCGAGACGAGGCGTCGGTGCATACGATTATGTCAATAATGCGCAGAAGGTGAAAGAGTTCTGGTCGGCGCGGTTGGATGAGGTCAAAGAGCAACCTATTGTCTTTACCTTAGGAATGCGTGGCGTGCACGACGGTAAAATGCAGGGAGCCAAGACGTTAGAGGAACAACGTTCCGTCTTGCAGCGCGTGATAGCCGAACAGCGGCAGATGTTGCAGGAAAAGGTAAACGAAGACCTGACACAGGTGCCGCAAGTCTTTATCCCGTACAAGGAGGTACAGGATATTTATGACAGCGGACTGGAGGTTCCCGAGGATGTCTGTCTGATGTGGTGCGACGATAACTATGGCTATATCAAGCACTTCCCGACAGCCGAGGAACGAAACCGAAAGGGAGGAAACGGACTCTATTACCATGTCTCCTATTGGGGTCGGCCACATGACTATCTGTGGCTTGCCACTTTTTGCCCCAACTTGCTTCGTCAACAGTTGACAACGGCCTATCGGCAGGGCATCCAACGGATGTGGGTGTTGAATGTGGGAGATATAAAACCCGCTGAATATCAGATAGAACTCTTCTGCGACATGGCCTGGAACGTGCAACGTATTGAGGAAATGGGAATCCACAAACATCTGCATGATTTCATGGTGCGCGAGTTCGGAACCGAATGTGGACCCGACCTCGCCCCCGTTATGGAGCAGGCTTACCGTCTGGCCTTTGCCTGCAAGCCGGAGTTTTTGGGACACACGCGGACCGAGGAGAAAGACCCGAAAACCAAGATTGTGTCCGACATGCCTTGGAGTGAGAAGTATATTCGCAATCGACTGAAAGAATACGCGAACCTGTCTCAGCAGGTGCAGGTGGTCCGTAACCGCAT
>JAEEGH010004373.1_pt1 | contig 36339 bp, 23 predicted proteins | sample 9134181 | NCBI WGS metagenome assembly JAEEGH01 (sample SAMN16246544, study PRJNA631951) | gut metagenome | biome: gut microbiome; feature: rumen; material: DP-attached | host: Bos | place: Iran: Karaj | collected 2018-10
TTTTTAACCGCAGATACTCTGAGCGTATTTTACGCTTTCCATTGCATCTTTTGTGTAGGCATCTGCGTGAATTTTATCTGCATAATCCTGATTCAAAACAGCGCCGCCAACAAAAACTTTGCACCAAGGAGCATCTTTATGAATCAGTTTGATTGTTTCTTCCATTGCACCAACGGTTGTTGTCATAAGTGCAGAAAGGCCGGCCAAAGGAGCGTGCTCTTTTACAACTGCATCTAAAACAGTTTGCGGCGGAACATCTTTTCCAAGATCTATTACGCGGAAAGAATAATTTTCCAAAAGAACTTTTACAATGTTTTTCCCAATATCGTGGATATCGCCTTTTACGGTTGCAATAACAATCGGGCCTTTTTTTTCGCCGGTAACGCCTTTCTTTTCTAATTCATCTTTGATTACGGCAAAGGCTTCTTTTGCTGCGTCGGCGGCCATTAAAAGTTGCGGAAGATATGCTTTTTTCTGCTCAAAATCTTTTCCAATAATATCAAGAGCGGGAATAATTCTTGTGTTAATTACGTCCATTGCGCTCATTTGCTCAGTTCCCTCTGAACCTGTAAGAAGCCGCAAAGTTTCTGTCTTTGAAACTTCCTTAAGCCCTTTTATTATTGCTTTTGTAAGCGGCGGAACTGAATCAGAAGAATTTGCGCCTTGCAAAGAATTAGCCGCAGTTTTTGCGCCAGCTGAATTTGCTGCGCTTGCAGCTGCCACAACTTCAGAATACTTTCCGGCAAAATCAATATAACCAAGACATTGCGAATCCATTCCAGAAAGAGTTTTAAAACAAGTCCACGCTTTCATCATTTCCAGCGCATTAGGATTCATAATTGCCGCGCTAAGTCCGTTTTGCATTGCCATTGTAAAGAAAATCGAAGTTATATGCTCTCTAAGCGGAAGCCCAAACGAAACATTTGAAACTCCCAAAATTGTAAGCCCGTTTTTTACTTCTTTTACATATTTTACAGTTGCAAGCGTTGCTATAGCAGCCTGATCATCTGCACTTACTGTCATAGCAAGCGGGTCGATAATTATATCTTTTTCTGAAATTCCATATTCAGCTGCGGTTGCATAAAGTTTATCTACAACTGCAATTCGAGCCGGAGCAGTTTCTGGAATTCCGTCTTCATCAAGCGCAAGCGCAACAATCATTCCGCCGTATTTTTTTACAAGCGGAAAAACCTGCTTCATAACTTCCTGCTTTCCGTTTACTGAATTAATAAGCGGCTTTCCATTATAAAGTCGTAAGGCTTTTTCCATTGTGATTGGATCCGAAGTATCAATCTGGAGCGGCAAATCGGTAACTGTTTGAAGTTCTTTTATAACAGTTTGCATCATACTGCATTCGTCAATTTCTGGAAGCCCAACATTTACATCAAGAACTTGCGCGCCTTTTTCTTCCTGCGCAATTCCTTCGTTCAAAATGTACGAAATATCATTATTAGTTAAAGCCTGCTTTAATTTCTTTTTGCCAGTTGGATTTATTCGCTCGCCAATCAAAATTGGCGACTTGCCAAATTCAACAATTTTTGTGCCCGAAGTAATTACAGATTTTTTGCAAGCCCTTTTTGCAGCAAGCTCGCTTAACTTTTGAGGTGTACAGATTCGGTTTGTTTTTTCAACCAGTTTTTTTATGAACGAAGGATTTGAACCGCAGCAACCGCCGGCAATTAAAGCGCCCTGCGCACAAAAATCAGATACAATATCAGAAAATTCTTCGGCACCAACATCATAAATTGTGCGGCCATTTTCACTTTTTGGAAGGCCGGCATTTGGTTTTACAAGAATTGGCAACGAAGTTGCTTCAAGCAGCCGTTTTACAATTGGCTTCATTTGTTCTGGGCCAAGACTACAGTTAAGGCCAAGCGCTGCAACTCCAAGACTTTCTAAAACTGCGGCGCAAATTTCTGGAGAACTTCCAGTTAAAGTTTTTTGCCCTTCGTCGTAAACCATTGAAGCAACAATCGGAATATCCTGACCGGTTACTTCCATTACTTCTTTTGCGGCAATTACAGCGGCTTTAGCTTCATACAAATCATTCATTGTTTCTATAAGAATCAAATCCGGATTATGTTTTAGGCCACATTCAAAAGTATGCTTAAAAAGAATTACCGCATCTTCAAATTCAAGGTCGCCAAGCGGTTTTAAAAGTTTGCCGCAAGAGCCAATATCAAAAGCAATAAAACGCAGATAACCAGATTTTCCGTCGGCTGCGTCTTTTTCCAAAATCATCTGGCGGGCTTTATTTGCATTTTTAAGTGCTGAATCAATAATCTGTTCGAGAGAATATTTTCCGTCTTTGCCTGTAAATTTAGTTTCAAAAGCACCAAAAGTATTTGAATTTATGATATTTGAGCCAGCAAGATAATAACCGTATCCAAGCTGCACAATTTTTTCAGGCTGCTCAATATTCCAGTTTTCAGGAAGCTCGCCAGGCCTAAGTCCTTGTGCCTGAAGCACAGAGCCAGTTCCGCCGTCAAAAAATAAAACCTGTTTTCCTAAATATTCACGAAAATTATTCATAAAAAAATACTTCCTTTTTTAATTTTGATTATAAACGCCCACAAAGGCTGTTACAGATTTTTCTGGAGACATAATCAAAGAATCATTTAGTGTAAGTGCAAGATTTTTCTGGCAGCTAAGAAGTTCAAAAAAGATTTTTTGAATATCCAAGCCAACATCACCAAAGCCCGGACTATAACGCGGCCTAAGAAGATTTTGATTTTTGCCTTCTTCTTTGCGAAAAAAATCCTGAAGCAAATCGCAATAACGTTCTATAAACATTGCGCCCGCTGCCTGAAGCATAACCGATTTTGCAGGATTAAGCCTCGACTCTTTTTGAATCAATTTATCTACGCCAGGCCCAAGCGTTGCAGCAAATAAATAAACGCTGTGGCAATCATGCAGATTCAGCATAAGATGATGACTTTTGATTTCTTTTCCGGCAAACAAAATTCTTTCTTCCGGCAAAAACTCAAGAGAATATTTTGCATAAACAGAACGGCAATTCATTTTTTCTGAAACTTCGGCAACCGCAGTTTTTGCAAGATTTTCAATTTGAACATCATCGATTTTTTGTCTTGCAAATCCGGCATATCTGTAAAGTTCATCAAAATCAGGTTCAATTTCTGCGGAAGTTAATCTGTGTAAAGAAATCATTATTGGTTTTAAATATAGACTATTAGAAGTTTTGTTGCAATAAACAATATATTTGATTATAGTTAATTTATGAAGTCACTTAAAAAATCAATAACCGCATTTTTAAGCCTTTTTTTATTAACAGCATTTGTTTTTGCAGGCAATAAAGATAATAAAAAGCAGCGAATTGTTTCGCTTGGCCCTTCTGCAACCGAAATTATTTTTGCAATTGGCGCCCAAGACCAGCTTGTTGCTCGAACAGACCTTTGTGATTTTCCGCCACAAGCAAAAAACGTGCCTTCTGTTGGCGGCTTTGCCGCAAATACAATCAGCCTTGAATCAATTATTTCTTTTGAGCCAACTTTAGTTTATCTTTTTGCAGGAATGCACGACAATTTTGTTCAGCCTTTAAAAGATTTAGGAATTAGCGTTTATGTTTCCAACGCAACTTGTATAAATGATGTAAAAAATGAAATTCTTGAAATTGGCAAACTTACCGGCCATGAAAAACAAGCCGCAAAAGTTGTAAAAGAAATGAATGAAAAACTTGCACTTGCAAAATCCTTTTATCAAAAAAAAGATTTGGAACGGCCAACCGTTTATTGGGAAGTTTGGAATTCTCCAATGATGAGCATTGGCAAAAATTATTTTATGAATGACATTATAAACTACGCCGGCTGCAAAAATATTTTTGAAGAACAGGAAAATGCCTATCCAATGGTAAGCGAAGAAGCCGTTCTTTATGCAGCCCCAGATTTTATTTTTTACTCTGGAGACGGAATGGGCGGCAGAAAGCCAACTTTAAAATACGCAGCCCCAAAAGGAATGTACTTTATGGGCGATGATGACAGCTTTGTTCGTTCAAGTCCGCGCTGCGCAGATGCAGTTTTAAAGCTGGCAAAACTTTTTTGGAAAGGCTCTGCAAACTGATGAAAACCAAATCTGCAAAAATCAATTTAATTCTTCTTAAAGTAGCGCCAGTTTTTGCGCTTGTGATAATCGGGATTTTTGCACTTTGCATTGGAACAAAGTTTATTTCGCCTTTTTCGATTTTTGCAAAAAACTGTTCAAAAACTGATTTTATAGTTATCACAAAAATCAGACTTCCGCGCATTTTGCTTAGCGTAATGTGCGGCGCACTTTTGGGCGGAACCGGCGCAATCTTTCAAGGCTTTTTTAGAAATCCGCTTGCCGATCCGGGAATTATGGGCGTTTGTTCAGGCGCAACTTTTGGAGCAGTTTTATCTGGCTTATTGCCGTTTTCTGCAATTTCATTTTTAAGCCCGGTAACTTTTTTTGCTTTTGCAGGAGCGCTGCTTTCGGCTTTCTGCGTATTTTTATTTTCAAAGATTTTCAGAGGAAATTCCAGCGTTACACTTTTACTTTCGGGAACAGCCGTTGGCACTTTTTTTTCGGCAATTGCTTCTATAATCCTTTTGACTCACGAAACTGATTTACATTCTTTTTACGTTTGGACAACAGGAAGTTTTAACGCAAAAGGCTGGAAAGAATTTCAAACCTTTATAATTCCCTCTTTGATTTCTTTGATTTTACTTGAATTTTCGGCAAAACATTTAGACGTTCTTGTTTGCGGCGAAGAATCTGCACAAACTTTTGGTTTGAATTATAATTATCTGCGAAATTATATTTTGATTATTGGCTCCCTTGCGGCAAGCTGCGCCGTTTGCTCTGGCGGAATTATTTCTTTTGTTGGACTTATTGCGCCGCATATTGTACGAAAAATCTACGGCCCGCTTCATAAAGTTTTGATTTTTCAAAGTATGATTTATGGAGCAATTCTTTTGCTAATTGCAGACACACTTGCAAGAACCGTTGTTGCGCCGTCTGAACTTCCGGTTGGAATTATTACATCGCTTGTGGGCGTTCCTTGTTTTATTGTAGTTCTTGTAAAAATGAGCGGCGGTAAATTATGATTCAAGTAAAAAATCTTTCGGCAACTTATGACAAAAAATCTGTTTTCGCAAATCTTAATTTTACTTTAGAAGATAATAGTTTTACTGCGCTTTGCGGCAAAAACGGCTCGGGAAAAAGCACATTACTTTCGCTTATGGCGGGAATTATTCCGGCCGGCTTAAATTATTCTGGCGACATTTTGATTAACGGAAAAAATGTTTTTAAAATGAAGCGCGCAGAAGCGGCTCACAACCTATCTTTTTTACTTCAAGCAGAAAATCCTGTTTGGAATCTTACAGTTCGGCAATTCGTTGAAACAGGACTTTATTCGTTTGGTCATCTTACAAAATCGCAAACAGATTCAGCACCGTTCGTTCCAACCGCCTCCGCTGCTCAGTTCATGGGAACGGTGCATGAAGGAATCGTCGAAAGAACCGAAGGGTATGGCCATCAGCGTGCTGTCGTCGGGTAACGGTGAGTAGTGTCTGTCGCCCGCATTAACAGATGCCGCCCACGGGATATCGGTCATCACGGCACCGAGGTGTTGGAAGAACTGTTTCTGAAAGGCTTTGGAGGGGAAGTTACGGCCCAGTGAGAGTTGGGTGCCGTAGATATGATATTCGGACCAGTGTCCGAAGCCCACCTCGAGGAAGGCCAGTCGCGCGTCATGAGCATATCGGCGAGCGAAGTCGGTGTAGAACTGCAGCGTGAAACGTTGCAGTTCGGCATTGGTCCAGTCGGCATACCATGTAGGTCCGTCGTTATTGGGATTCTCGGCAAAGGTCTCGGTATAGTCCTGTCGCTGTTTGATATACGCCGGCACGGCGGTGGCACCTCTGGTGCCATCGACATCGCGACTGGACGGATATTCATAGCGGAAGCGGGCGATGAGTTGATGACCGCGACTCGCCACATCATCGAGGATATTGTCGAACCAGGTCCAGTCGTACTCTATGGTGCCGTCGGGCTTACAGCCCGTGACGACCTTAGACGGGAGGCAGTAGGCGAATTCCAGTTGTATGGAGTTGCCATAGGCAGCATGGCGACTCTGAGCCGACGAGGGCCACATCACCAGGCCGGTCATCGGCTGCGGATGGGTGATGGAACGTGTGAGCGTCACTGGTTTCCACGATCGAGCGTTGCAGAAGACGCTGAAAGCGGACAGGAGGGTTAGAAGGAGAAGGCGGGGCATGTTTTTAGTTAAGAGGGTAATCCCCGGTGGGGGATGAAGGGTGAGGGGTGAGGGGTTAGAGCTGCTTCGCAGCGGTGAGAGTTAAGAGTTAAGAGTTAAGAATTAAGAGTTGAGAGTTGAGTCGGCTCTGCCGACTAACCTTGACCTTAACAATAACGATAACCAGTTTAGAGTTGAGAGTTTAGAGTTGAGAGCAATCGGCGGAGCCGATAAACCTTGACCTTAACGATAACGATAACCAGTTTAGAGTTGAGAGGAGCCCCCTGTAATCCCCGGGTGGGGGATGAAGGGTGGTCCGAAGTGCTGACAACCAGCTTTAATCCTTAATCCTTAATCTTTTTATATCATTTCATTTTGCCGAGGCAGATGATTCACGTTTGAGTTGTTCCAGGGCGCGGCAGAGTTGGTCGGGGCATGAGGTGGGTTTGGCGCCACACCGTATGCCGTCGAGGCGGGTGATGACATCATCGACTTTCTGTCCGGTCACCAGACGGCAGATGCCCTGCAGGTTGCCATTGCAGCCGCCGACGAAGAAGACCTGTTGGATGATGTCGTTGTCGTCGACTGTTAGGTCGATCATCTTCGAGCAAGTGCCCGTGGTCTGATAGAGGGTGTGTTTCATATTACTGTTATGTTTTAGTTTGTATTCCGGCAACAAAAGTACAGCATTCCGATGATGTCACCAAAAAATATCACGATAAAAAAACATCAAAATAATCGCAAAAGAGCCTCAAAATGGAGTAAAATGCATTAAAAACATGTTTCGACACAATTTTTTTAGTGTTTTGTTTGACCATTTGAAGATAAAGTACTACTTTTGCACCGCATTTACGAGAAGTACTGGAAGTTTGGGTGAGTGGCTGAAACCACCAGTTTGCTAAACTGACGTACGGGTTACCGTACCGGGGGTTCGAATCCCCCAGCTTCCGCTTAAATGCTGAAAAGGGTTTCCCAGTGATGGGAAACCTTTTTTTCGTCATGGAGATGGCCCCTCCCCCAACCCCTCCCCTGTTAGGGCGGGGAGAAGGAGTAGGCTCCTAAACTCTAAACTATTATTCTACATCGAAATCCACTAAATTCACGAAATAATCTTTTTGACACGCGCTCTGCCGAAAAACGCCTCTTCAAGCGAAGCGAGGCCCTCTCCCTAACAGGGGAGAGCGGGGAGAGAGGCCCTCAACTATTTTTTAAACAACGAATTACACTAATTCAACGAATTATTTTCTTGTCCTTTAGAATCAATTATTATCGAATTTCACAAATTAATAGCGACACGCTTCGCAAGGTGTCGAAAGTATACGAGGGAGTTCTCGCAGAAAGCGCGAAGAGCGCGTAAATAATGTTTGTAAAGACTTGATAGATTTGGACAGATTTGTAGGATTTCTCGCCGCAGGCGACTCTAACTGCCGCGTTAGGCGCAGAAAAAATCCCTCCTCGGCCATCGGGTGACCGGGGAGGGATTATCAGTTGTAAGCTACGAGCCTCGTGGTGAGGCGAGCTTCAATTGGAAGTCTTTGTTTGCGAAGATTAGTTCTTAAAGAAGTCCTGGACGGCTTCGTTGGGAACCATACGCTCATCGAAGGAGTAAGAACCTTTCTCGTTCTTCACCATCTTGATGACCTTTGTGTAGCTACGGCCATCGGTCTTGCCCGTTTGCAGGGTAGCGACTGTTTTTTTTGCCATTGTGCTTCAGTTTTTATTTGATTTCCTTGTGAACCGTCATGCGCTTGAGGATCGGATTGTACTTCTTCAGCTCGAGGCGCTCGGGAGTGTTCTTTCTGTTCTTCGTGGTGATGTAGCGAGAGGTGCCGGGGAGGCCGCTCTCCTTCATTTCTGTGCATTCGAGAATCACCTGAACTCTATTGCCTTTTTGTTTCTTTGCCATGATTTCTACAGTTTAAAAGGTTAAAAGTGTGGCACTCTTGACTCACTGAAGATAACCCTTCTCTGCAGCTTGCTTGATGGCGGCATCGAGACCAATCTTGTTGATCAGGCGCAGGCCAGCAGCTGAGATAGTGAGGCTAATCCAGGTGTCTTCCTCTACCCAGTAGAATTTCTTGGTGAAGAGGTTCACGTCAAAGACGCGCTTTGTGCGGCGCTTGGAGTGAGACACGTTGTTTCCGTGCATCGCTCTTTTTCCGGTGATTTGACAAATCTTAGACATTTCTAATCTTTCCTTTTTTAACTTCCAAGTAATTACTTCTTCCAAACAGCGCGCAAAGGTAGTGCTTTTTTCTGAATCCCCAAAGTTTTTCGAAGTTTTTTTCACTCAGAGGGTGCAGGAAAGTCTTTTTCGAGCTTCTCGAGGAGCATTTTCAGGGCTGTAAGCGTTGCTCGTGCCACATTTTCTTCACGTCCGTCGTCGCCCGTGAGCTCGCGCACTATGATATCGTCCGGACTGCCTACGGCCACATAGATAGTACCCACGGGAGCCTCGGGACCGCCACCAGGTCCGGCATAGCCAGTCACGGCTATGGCGTAGTCGGTGTGGAGACGTTCGAGTGCACCGCATAGCATGGCCCGTGCCACATCTTCGCTTACGGCACCTCGCTCGGCCAACAGTTCCTCGCTTACGCCCAGCAGCTGTGTCTTGAGTTCATCGACATAGGCAACGATGCCGCCACGGAAATAGTTGCTGGCACCGGGCAGGGCTGCTATGGAAGCCGCTACAAGTCCGGCCGTGCAGCTCTCGGCTGTGGAGAGGGTTTTCTCGGCACGCCATAGATACTCACTTATCTCGCGTGAAATAACTTTTGCTTGGATATTCATCTGGGTGATTTACTATTTGACGATTTATTAATGATTTACTATTTGACGATGTACTATTTACTATTTATTTACGATGGGATGAATTTACGATTTATTTACGATTTGACGATTGATTTATGATTTACTATTTGACGATTTACTATTTACTATTTATTTACGATGGAGTTTATTTACGATTTATTTTTGATTTGACGATGTACTGTGCGGAGCAGCAGACATCACAGGGCTACACGCGAGTAGGCCGGAGCTTCCATGGGACAGAACTGTTTGTCGAGGAACTTGAAGTAGCCGGTGATGGCTATCATAGCGGCATTGTCGGTAGTATAGCTGAACTTAGGAATATATATTGTCCAGCCGTAGCGACGGGCATAGTCCTTGAAGGCATTGCGGAGGCCTGTGTTGGCGCTTACGCCACCTGCCACAGCAACATGTTTGATCTTAAGGTCTTTAGCTGCACGGCGCAGTTTGTTCATGAGGATATCCACCACGGTCTTCTCCAGCGATGCTGCCAGATCCTCCTTATGGTGTTCGATGAAGTCGGGATCGTCCTTGAGCCAGTCGCGAAGGTTGTAGAGGAACGAGGTCTTAAGGCCGCTGAAGCTGTAGTCGTAGCCTGGGATGGCAGGCTTTGAGAACTGATAAGCCTCGGGGTTGCCCTGACGCGCGAGGCGGTCGATGATAGGTCCACCAGGGTAGCCAAGGCCCATCACCTTAGAGCATTTGTCTATGCACTCGCCCGCGGCATCGTCGATGGTCTGTCCGATTATCTGCATGTCATTGTAGGCTTTCACCAGGACAATCTGGGAATTGCCACCGCTGACAAGGAGGCAGAGGAAGGGGAAGGGAGGAATACCGGAGGGCGTGGAGGGCACCTGCGGTGCGGTGAGCGGTGAAGGCTGCTGAGCAGCGGTTAGAGTGGCTTCGCCACGGTTATGGTCGCTTTGCGACGGGGAATTAGTAGCTTGCCCTTGAAGGTTACTACTCTCCCCCTGTAGGGGGATTGTGGAGGGGGTCTCTCTGATGAAATGCGCCAGGACATGTCCCTGCAGATGGTTCACATCAATCATGGGTATGCCTAAGGAAGCCGCCAGCCCTTTGGCGAAGCTGATGCCCACGAGCAGTGAGCCCATCAGTCCCGGTCCGCGAGTGAACGCTATGGCGCTCAGCTCTTCTTTTGTCACGCCTGCCCGCTTCAATGCCTGATCCACTACGGGTACTATATTCTGTTCATGCGCACGTGAGGCCAGTTCGGGCACTACGCCACCATAAGCCTCATGCACGGCCTGTGATGCCGTGACATTCGACAGCAGAAAGCCATCACGAATGACAGCAGCAGAGGTGTCGTCGCATGAGGATTCGATGCCAAGGATAGTAATCATTGTTTAGAGCAACCTTCGGTTGCGGTTATAGGTGAGATGCGAGGCTCTGCCTCGCGGTTAGACATTTGTTTTTCTCTAAATGAGCGCATATTTGACAACATTCTGCCCAAATCCAGACAAATAAGCATGAGTTGTTCATAATGCTCGGTACGGATATATCCATGTTCCTCAGAGATTTCCAGTTGGCAGACAATCTCAGATAAAGAGCCGTAAGCGATTTCAAGGAAATGAATTTGTTCCTTTGGTGAATAACGGCTTAGACCTTCAGCTATATTTGACGGGATAGATATCGCAGCCCTACGCATTTGATCGCAAAGCGCATAACGTTCATCTGCAGGATAGCTACTCAACAAGCCATAAACTTGTTTAACAAGTTGTTTGGACTGTTGGTAAACATCCAACTTCTGAAAACTGAAATATGTTTTTCCTGTCATTGTAAATTCAATCTCTATCCAGCAAATCTATTGGAGCTCACCGCCGCGAAGCGGCTTTCACCCCTAACCGGCCGAAGGCCTCTCACCGCGTTTCAGCCACTCTTACGAGAGGCTGCAACGCGTTTCTCAGTGCGTCAGCACCTCTACCCCATGCTCGGTCATTACGAACGTGTGTTCCCATTGTGCACTGGGCAGTTCGTCCTCGGTGACTATGGTCCAGCCGTCGTCCTCGTCGCAGAACACCTGCCATGTGCCCATGTTTATCATAGGTTCGATGGTGAATACCATGCCGGGGACGAGGAGCATGCCGGTGCCCTTGTGACCATAGTGGTCCACGTCGGGCTCTTCGTGGAACTCCAGTCCCACGCCATGACCAGCCAGGTCACGCACTACGGAGAAGCCGTTTTTGTGGGCGTGCTTTTGTATGGCATTACCTATATCGCCTACATAGACATAAGGCTTGGAGCATACCTCCTCGCCTATCTTCAGGCATTCCCATGCCACGTCCACAAGTTTCTGCCGCCGCGGATCCGTCTTGCCGCCCACGATATACATACGTGAGGCGTCGGCGTAGTAGCCATCGAGGATAGTGGTGCAGTCCACGTTGATGATGTCGCCATCCTCGAGCACCTCCCAGTCGTTGGGGATGCCGTGGCAAACCACCTCGTTGACACTCGTGCAGCACGACCGCGGGAAGCCCTCATAGCCCAGACAGGCAGATGTGGCTCCATGGGCCGCTGTGTATTCAGCCACGAGGTCATCAATCTCCTGAGTGCACATGCCAGCATGTATCTTGTCCGTGAGCATATCCAGAATGCCAGTGTTCACGACCCCGGCACGGCGTATGCCCTCAATCTGCTCAGGAGTCTTTATCAGCGAGCGTGTAGGCACCACCTTGCCACGTTCCTGTGCAGCCAGTATGATGCGGTCCATCTCGGTCAGCTCCTGGCCCTCCGGCACCGTCCAAAATATCTTCTTTTTCTTGTTCATGGCCGCAAAGGTACGGAATAAAGTGAAAAGTGAAAAGTGAAAAGTGAAAAATCAGCTTTTGGAGGAGATGATTTAAGTGAAAAATGAAAAGTGAAAAGTGAAAAATCAGCTTTTGGCAGAGATTATTTAAGTGAAAAGTGTCATTGTCTCGGTGATTTTAATGTGATACTTCTTGTGAATTACGCTGCAAAAGTAACATATCCCCCTCTACCCAACAAAACAAATCCCGCCGCGTTGTATGAACCGGCGGGATTATTGTATGGAATGAAGCGTGGAGTGCTGTTAAGGCTACGGCTTATTTGACCAATAGCTTGCGACCTTGCTCGACGACGATGCCGCGGTAGTCGCGGCTGACGCGCTGGCCGGAGAGGTTATAGCGCGGTGCGGCGGAGGCGGGGGCTGGCGTCGGGACGGACTGAAGGCCGACGACCTCTGCCTGCGTGGCATCGTAGTCAACAGCGACGGCTGACGTGGGAGCGTAGCCGCGTTTGGAGGGTACGAAGAAGGCGGTGAATGGTTCCACCTGGGCTGACGGCTGGAGCGACAGCGCCGTGCCCTGGTCGTTGAGGACATAGGCATCACGCACGGTGGCCTTACCCAGCACGCCCTGTGCCTTGAAATTGTTGATGGTGGCTATGGCATTGGTCTGCTTTGGGAACTGCACTGACGATGCGGTTAACGTGACGGCGCCTTCGACATGACTCCTGATGAAAGAGGGCTGGTAAGCGGCTATCTTGTTGATGGGATTGATGCGAAGGTGGTTGGCATCCTCGTCGGTGACGGTGGCGAGATCCACCAGGGCGGGGTCGGGTACATAGTCGAAAGGCAGGCATAGAGTGCGCCACTTGTCCTTGGGCAGCTGCTTGGTGAGAACGGCAGACTGGGCTGCGAACGGCAAAGGAACCGCCACGCCATAGCTTCCGTCGAGGGTTATCTTGTCGGCCTTGTCGCCATGGACGACATTGCGACCTTGGAGACCTGCGGGCATGGCACTGCCTGCTTTGATGTAGTAGATGGTGTTGGGGTTGCTGTTGGGGACGACCCTGGTAACCTTATTTGACACCATGGTGAGGTCCACGGCACCTGCCGATTCGGGAACGGCGAATGTGGGTGTCGCCTGGAGTGGGATTTCCACACCGTCCGGGGTATACGTAAAGACGGACGGCTCAATGTGGTAGACGGGGGAGGTATAGGCTGGATTCCAATTGCCCATGTAGGTCACGAACTGAATATTGTCGGCTCCAGGATCTATATCGGAGACGTTGAGCTGGAAGTGACGCGTCTGACCGGGTATGATGTCATAGAAGTTGATGTAGTTGGGATTCATTTCTCCGAACTTGTATGTTCCTTTATATAAGAAAACGCCCATGTGCACAAAGCCGTAGAAAGAGACGTCCGGACTGGTGTTGGTGGCATCGAAACTGACCACTACGTCATTGCCCAGGAGTGAGAAATCGCGGCTATTGGCCAAGGTGACGTTGGTGATTGCAAACGGAACTTGGTCGGATACCTCATAAGGCAACTGAGCACCAATGGACACGTTGGCCTGCCCTACGACATTCTCGCCGGCCTGATCGGTGGTAATCCACACGGTATAGTCGCCTTCGCGGTCGGGGGTGAAATAGAACTCGACGGGGGCTGTGCCTCCGGCATTGACGGTGGCATGGGACCAAAGGAGGTAATGACCGGCTTCGATGCCTTTGTTGGCGGGGTTATCGTTCCAGAAGAAGTAGAGCTTGTCGAAGAAGTCTTCCTCGCCGCTGTTCTTGAGGGTGCAGAAGACGTAGAGCTCATGGCCGGCATAGGGATTGCCGCTGAAGGTGAGCGACGCCAAGGAGAGGTCGACATTACGGCTGTGATCGGCGAGCGTCACCTTGCCGTCGGCGGCAGCGGTGGCGATATAGTAGTCGAATTCGTTGGATACGAACTCCCACTCGGACTGTCCTCCGCTCAACCGCGCTACGGGCAGGAGACGGTAGGTGCCGGGCGACAGGGTGAGGTCGGAACCCGTGTAGGACTGGTTCTTGGAACCTGTCTTCGCTATCTTCACGCCCTCGAAGGACTTCACCACCTGTATGTTGCCGTCGGCATCGCGATAGCCAAGGCCGAGGTCGAAGGTGTAGCCCTCGTCCTCGTTGTTGAAGTAGGTGACGATGACAGACTCTTCACCGGACAAGTAGTAGCTATCGGTGGTCAACGAGACATGGTAAAAGCCCTGACTGAGGGCCGCCTTCTGCACGTTGAGAACGGCAGTCTGGTGGTAGACGTAGCCATCGGGACTATCGTAGGCGTCGGGGTTACCCACGGAGCTGTCATGACCAACGCTGCTGAGTATGGCATAGACCGATGTTTTCTGATTCCAACCGAGGTTGAAATGGAACATTTCGTTGCCGTCGTAGCCGTCGATGATGAAGGAGTGGCCGCCATAGTTGCTCTGCCCATTGTAGAGGATGGGGCGCCCGGCTCGCAATTCGTTGTAGAGGAGATTGCACCAATCGTAGTAAGTGTACTTGGAGCGTTCGGCAATATAGATGGCGGGATCGTAGTCGAAATAATACTTCAACGCATACATGGCACTGAGGTTATGGGATGAGGAGGTGGACTCGCTATAGTACATCCTGACTGCCGTACCGCAGTACTGCATAAGGTTGGACACGGCATCAATGGCGGCAGGGTCGGAATCCATCCATAAAGATTTTACATTGGCATGTTCCCAATCGATTACCGTGCCGGCAGGGACGTCGCTCACGACTACCTCATTGCCCTCATCGCCGACCAACTGACCGTGGTTGTAACCAGGGATAGTCTGACGGATGGTCTTAGGCCACTGGTGGTAGTTCATGATCTGTGCCATGGCCGTGGCCACGCAACCTGTCGGGACATTATATTTTTCACCGCCCCAAGTGAAAGGGGTGAGCTTGACATTGTAGGGGGAATGCTGATGCCACTCGGTTTTGATGAGCGGTTCGATGGGTGTCTTGACGATGTTGACGGGTGCCTCGGGAGCCTTGGCACGGCTCTTGCGGGCTGCGGCTATCTCAGCCTCGTACTGCTCGAAGAGCCAGCCGAGAGTCTGCGACAGATTGGCCTCGTCCCATTGTCCGTCGGTGCTATAGCAGAGGACGGGGCGGGTGAGGTTGCTGGCAGAGGCCACCAGAAAACCTTCGGACGTGCCGACATTGAAGATATACATATCGGGACGCTGGGTACATAAGGTGAGGTCGGACTGCCGTAGCGGCGCCTTACGCATGGTCTGCCTGCCCGAGGCCCTTTGTGTGTTGAGGAACTGAAGGGCATTCTCGTAGGCGGTGTTTATACTGATGACATCGGTATTGATACCGGAAGGGTTGCCATTGGCAAACAAGACGGAGGTGATGAGGACACTGATGAGTGCCGCGACGACTCGATTTTTCATTGCCTTAGGATTTTGAATTGGTTATTATGTCGTTTTTATTGTGTGTGAACAAAGTTAAAGAGTTTTTGCCATGCGGGCAAAAAATGGCCTTTGTTTAACACTATTTTAACACAATAACCTATGCCTCGCAGGATTTACGGAGCGAAGCGAGGTAGAGGCCGAGGGCTGTGAGGGCGCCGTTGAGCAGAAGGAGTTCGTAGCTGAAATGGTAGTGCCAGAAGGTGGAAGAGAGATACGAAAGGGCGTAGCAGATGAGGGGTGCTACGACGCAGATGAAGGGTATGGCACGGGGCGCGGGTTGCACGCGTTTGGGCACAAACAAACCGAAGGCGAAGAGGCCGAGAAGGGGGCCGTAGGTGTATGACGCTATGGTGTAGACGGCATCGATAACACTGGTGTTATTCAATGCTTTAATGGCCAAGATTACAAGTAATACTATAAGGCTCACCACGATGTGCATGCACCGGCGCAGACGTTCGTCGGCGGGACGGTTGAAGAGGTCGACGCAGGTGCTGGTGGTGAGGGCGGTGAGGGCGCTGTCGGCACTGGACAGGGCAGCTGCCACTATGCCGAGAGTGAAGAATGCCAAGGCTCCCTGACCGAGGTAACCTCCGGCGCAGAGCATGGGCATAACCTCGTCGGAAGAGGCCGGCAGGGTGATGCCGTGGTGGGCGGCGAAGAGGAACATAAGCACGCCGAGGCTTAGGAACAGCAGGTTGACGGGCACGTAGAGGAGGCCGTTGACAATCATATTCTTCTGAGACTCGTGGAGAGTGCGGCACGTGAGGTTCTTCTGCATCATGTCCTGGTCAAGGCCTGTCATGACGACCACGATGAATGCGCCGCTGAGGAACTGCTTCCAGAAATACTGACGGCTGGTCCAGTCGGAGAACTCGAAGATACGGCTCATACCGCTCGACCGAACCTGACTGACGGCAGTGCCTATCCCCCACCCTTCGGCACGCAGTAAGGCGCTGATAATGAGCACTAAGGCGGTGAGCAGGACAATGGTTTGAAGGCAGTCGGTCCACACTATGGTGCCTATGCCTCCGCGATGGGTGTAGAGCCAGATGAGCAGCAGGATGATGAGGGCCGTGAGCCAGAACGGACAGCCCAAGGCATCGAATACTATGCGCTGCAGGATGAGGCAGACGAGGTAGAGACGCACGGCGGCGCCCAACAGCTTGGACAGCAGAAAGAACGAGGCCCCTGTGCGGTAGGCGGAGAGGCCGAAGCGGCGGTTGAGGTAGGTGTAGATGGACGTGACGCCCAAGCGGTAATAGACGGGCAGCAGCACGAAGGCCACCATGGCATAGCCCGGGATGAAGCCCAGGCACATCTGCATGTAGGTCATGTCGGAGGCCCGGACCATGCCGGGCACACTGACGAAGGTGACGCCGCTGAGACTGGCCCCTAACATGCCGAAGGCGACGGCCCACCATGGTGAGCGTCGCCTTGCGCTAAAGAATGTATCGTTGTCGGAATGGCGCGCGGTGATGCGTGCCACGCCTGCCAGAAGCAGGAAATAAGCTACGATGAGAGCTACGGTGAGGTACATCGCATCACTCTAAGACGGAGAGGCCGGCGGTGTCATCGTCGTCGTCGTCCTTAACGTCGGCTTCAGGAGAATAGGTGGAGTAGAACGTATCATCGTCCTCAGGAGTCTGAGGCTCCTCGTCCATCTCGTCGTCCTCATCGTCGCGATCGTCGTGTTCATCTTCATCGTCGTCTTCGTTGATGATGCGGTTGCCCTCCTCGTCGTACTCAGGTTCGATGAGCATGCGGAGCTTGGTCATCGGTGCCTTCTTCTTAGCGAAGATAGCCTCTACCCAGGTGCCCTTCTCCACTTCGAGGACCTCGAAGCCGTCGGCAATCTTGCGCTCGAGGGCACCGCCCGGCATGTGCAGGCGCGATGCAGGGAGCGTGGTGGTGGTGACCTCGAAGCTGCTCTCGATGATATCGCGTATGGAGAGAGGAATGCTCTCCCATCCACCGCCGAAGTTGCGGCTGATGAGCTCGAGCAGCGTTGCGGCTGTGATATGCTTGATATTCTCGTAGCTCAGGTCGGTGAGCTTGGAGATATTGCGCTTGCGTATAGCCACTACACCCTTCTTGATATCGGTGCGTGGGAAGGTGGACCATTCGCTGTTCTCGCCTTCGTATTTGGCAGCCTCGCGCTCGTCGCCGTTGTCGTAGTGCACTACTTCGAATGCCAAACGGATGATATTCAGCAGTTTTTCCTCGCACGGGGGAAAGCTGTCCTCAATCATCTCCTCGTTCCAGAGCTCCACTATCTCGTCGGGTGAGACGTTCCATATATTGTTGGAATTGATGTCGAGAATCGATTCTACGACGCGCTCAGTTTTCTTGCTCATAGGTCAATGTATTATAATTAATGTGTATTAGTAGTTGTCTGGGGTTAAAAAAAGCTCACTGATGTACAGCGAGCCGCGTTCGTGCGTATTACCTTCTTTCAACCTTTCCGTGTGGAGCATGCGAGACTCGAACTCGCCACCTCTTGACTGCCAGTCAAACGCTCTAGCCAGATGAGCTAATGCCCCTTTTTTCGTTTTTGCGCTGCAAAGGTAGAGTTTTTTTACCTTCGCACAAAATTTTTTGCACTTTTTTTTATGTATATCTGCAAAAACAACTACCTTTGTGCTATCATTACAAACATTAACAACACACCAAAACAAAAAACAGACTACGGATATGAGCATGATTACCTGCCCCGAGTGCAACCAACCGGTATCATCCAAGGCTCCCACCTGCCCGCATTGCGGCATTCGTATTGAGAACAATGTGAAGCGTTGCCCTAAGTGCAACACATACGTCATGGCCGACGCCAGTGAATGCCCCAACTGCGGAGCACACTTCGTCGTAGAAGAGAAACCTACACCCAAGCCTGCCGCCGAGCAGCTACAGGACGAAAGCACCTACACTGCCGACGCAGTGAGCGAGGAAGCAGCCGTCGTAGAGGAGGCTCCGCAGAAGAAGGATACTCCATGGTACCTGCTCCTGCTGGCCATTCTCATCATAGGCATAGGAGCTTACCTCTATTGGGACAACTATCAGGACAAGCTGGCCAGCGAGGAGAAGGCTTTCGAGCTGCTGAAGGACTGCAACGACCCGTTGAGCTTCGAGGATTTCATAGCCCGTTTCCCCAACAGCAAGCATATCGACGAGGTGAAGGAGCGCCTGAGCGGACTTCAGAAAGAGGATGCCGTATGGGCGGAACTCTGTCGCACACTCGACGTGGATGCGCTGCATAACTTCGTAGACACTCATCCCACGTCGCCATATATGAAGGTGGCGCTGCACAAGATCGACTCGCTCGACTGGCGCCGTGCCGACCAGATAGGCACCAAGGATGCTTACGACGAATATATCCTGCAGCACGAGGACGGCATTTATATCAGCGAGGCTTACAACGCCCGCGACAATGCCCGTCGGCGCGAGGAACAGGCTCGACGCGACTCGTTGGCTGCCGTGGCAAAGCGCGACAGCATAGCTGCTGCAGCTGCTGCGGAGACGGAGGCTGCAACGACAACGACAACAACGACAACGACTCCGGCACCAGCTGCGGAGTAAAAGACTCACTTTGATAGTTAATTAAGGATTAAAGATTATAGATTAAGGATTAAGGCTGGTTGACAGATAATTCAAAGATTAAAGATATATTAGGAAAAGGGGCGGCGCACACAGCGTCGCCCTTTTCTTTTCAAACAACTAATTATACGAATTATACGAATTTTTTATCACGGAAAGATATGGAAAAGAACGGAAAGACACGGAAACTTCTTCGAAACGCGCTCGGCCGAAGGACGCTTCTTCGAGCAATGCGAGTCTGAAGAATTATCATAATTGACATAATTTTCTTTCTTCACACGAATGGTCATGAATGGACACACGAATGGCCATGAATAGACACACTAATGGCCATGAATGGACACACGAATGGCCATGAATGGACACACGAATGGTCATGAATGAACACACGAATGGCCATGAATGGACACACGAATGGCCATGAATGGACACACGAATGGCCATGAATATTTATGGTCATTATATGGATGTCATTCGTGAGCATTAGATGTGAAATAACAACCATACTTCCACATGAATTCAAGACATGAATTTATCGTGAATTCAAGACATGAATGCGCGCTCTGCGAGCCCAAAACAAAAAGCCGCCATCGGTGAGAGCCGGTGGCGGTTTTGTTTTATAGAGGTATTACTGCGGTAATGCTGACTGGTTAGAGAGTGCCTTTGCTTGAGGGCAGCTGCATATTGGTGATGTCGCGCTGAAGAGCCATGCGCAGCGCCCGTGCGAAGGCCTTGAAGATGGCTTCTATCTTGTGGTGCTCGTTGGTGCCTTCGGCTCGGATGTTGAGGTTGAGACGGGCAGCATCGGAAAGGCTCTTGAAGAAATGGAAGAAGAGTTCGGTAGGTACATCACCTACGCGCTCGCGACAGAACTCGGCATCCCACACAAGCCAGTGGCGTCCACCGAAGTCGAGGGCTACGGAGGCGAGGCTGTCGTCCATAGGCAGCGTGAAGCCATAGCGACTGATACCGCGTTTGTCGCCAAGGGCCTTGGCAAGGGCCTCGCCAAGCACAATGGCAGTATCCTCAACGGTGTGGTGCTCGTCGACATGTAAATCGCCACGGGCACTTATCTCGAGGTCTATGTTACCATGGCGGGCTATCTGCTCGAGCATGTGATCGAAGAAGCCAAGGCCGGTGGAGATGTTGGCGTTGCCATTGCCGTCGAGGTCAAGCGTGACGCTGATATCCGTCTCGCGGGTAGTGCGGGTGACGGTGGCCCGACGCAAGCCAGCAAAGACGATGTCGGCGATGCGCTGCCATGAGCTGACGACGGTGCAATGGCTTTCGGCCAACGGTCCTTCGTGAGGCGCAGAGCAGCCGTCGCACGCGCCCTCGTCTATGATGAGAGCCTTGCAACCGAGGTTCTTGGCAAGCTGTGCATCACTGCTGCGGTCGCCTATCACGTAGCTGGAGGCGAGGTCGAAGGAGCCGTCCATGTATTTTGTGAGCATGGCAGTGCCGGGCTTACGCGTAGGCAGGTTATCCTCAGGGAAGGAGCGGTCGATGAGTATATCATCGAAGGTGACACCCTCGCCCTCGAGTATCTCAAGCATGAGGTTTTGCGTAGGCCAGAAGGTATCCTCGGGATACGATGGTGTGCCGAGGCCGTCCTGATTGCTCACCAGCACGAAGAGGTAGTCGGTGTGCTGACGCAGGAAACGCAGGGCGCTGATGGCTCCGGGCACGAAATGAAACTTCTCGAACGAGTCAATCTGCTCGTCAGCCGGCTCACGAAGTATGGTGCCGTCGCGGTCGATAAAGAGAACAGACTCTCCCCTCGCCCTCCCGGGAGCAGTATGTGACAGAGAAGTGGTATTAATATCCATATCAAAATCGATTTTCTTATTCTTGAAAGGTAATTGCTCCCTCCCTATAAGGGAGGGCGGGGGGAGAGTCTTCTCAGCGCCCCCTATATTGCCTCAGCGCTCCCAGCAACGCATTATTCTCCTCGGGTGTGCCGATAGTGATGCGGAGGCAGTTGTCGCAGAGCTCTACGCGGGAGCGGTTGCGGACTACGATGCCGCAGTCGATGAGGTAGTGATAGACGCGTTCGGCATCTATGATGCGGGCAAGGACGAAGTTGGCATCGGTGGGATACACAGCCCTACAGATGGGCAACTCGGCAATGGCAGGCAGCAGATGTGAGCGCTCGCGCAGGACCGTAGCGCGCCATAGGTTGACGTGCTGCAGATCGTTGAGCAGGTTCATGGCCTGCTGCTGAGTGAGCAGGTTTACGTTGTAGGGGTATTTCACCTTGTTGAACAGAGCGATGATCTCCTCGGAAGCGAAAGCCATGCCGAGGCGGATGGCAGCTGATGCCCACAACTTGGAGAAGGTGTTGAGCACCACCAGATTGGGGAAGCGGTCGAGGTCGAGGCGGAAAGGACGGAAGTCATTGAAATCGCTATAGGCCTCGTCAACAACCACTATGCCCTGAAACTCCTGCAATATATGCTCTATGGCAGCGCGCTCGAGGGCATTGCCCGTGGGGTTGTTGGGCGAGCAGAGCCAGATGACCTTGGTGTGGCTGTCGGTAGCGGCAAGCAGCGCATCGGCATCGAGCGAGAAATCCTCGCGCAGCGGCACGGCACGGTATTCAACGTCGTTGATATCGGCTGCCACGCGGTACATGCCGTAAGTAGGAGCCATCGCCACTACATTATCTATACGCGGCTCGCAGAAGATGCGATAGACGAGGTCTATGGGCTCGTCGCTGCCATTGCCGAGAAACATCCGGCTGGCTGGCACGCCCTTGACCACGGCAAGTCTGGCCTTGAGTTCCTCCTGCAACGGGTCGGGATACCGGTTGTAAGGGCCGTTGTAGGGGTTCTCGTTGGCATCGAGGAAGATGTTGGCGTTGCGCCCTTTGAACTCGTCGCGGGCGCAGGAGTATGGTTTGAGAGCAAGTATGTTCTTGCGGACTAAATTGTCTAACATAAAGTTCTTAAGTTTATGAGTTCTTGCACTTTAAGACGCGTAGCGTCATGGCATTCCGATGGGCGTCCAGGCTTTCGGCCTCGGCCATAAGTTCCACGGTATGTCCTATGGCGCCGATGCCTTCGGGCGTGATATGCTGGTAGGTTATCTTACGGCAGAAAGCGTCGAGGTTGACTCCGCTGTAGGCCGTTGCCCATCCATTGGTGGGAAGGGTGTGGTTGGTGCCTGAGGCGTAGTCGCCTGCACTCTCGGGTGTGAGATGACCGATGAACACGCTGCCTGCATTGACAACGCGCGCAGCCAACTGCTCGGCGTCTGCCGTTTCGAGGATGAGATGCTCGGGAGCGTAGAGGTTGCTGATGGCGAGAGCCTCATCAGACGACGCCACGAGTACCAGGCGGCTGTTCTCCAAGGCGGCAGCGGCTATCTCCTGGCGCGGGAGGGCTGCCAGTTGCTGCGCCACCTCAGTCTGCACGGCCTCGAGCATCGCCTCGGAAGTGGTCACCATGATCACTTGCGAATCCATGCCATGCTCGGCTTGCGACAACAGGTCGGCAGCCACGAAGGCGGGGTTTGCCGTGGCATCGGCCACGACGAGCACCTCGCTGGGACCTGCCGGCATATCTATTGCCACTTTGGTGAGAGCCACCTGTTGCTTGGCAGCCTGAACATATTGGTTGCCGGGACCGAATATCTTGCTCACGCGGGGCACGCTCTCAGTGCCATAAGCCATGGCTCCTATAGCCTGCACGCCGCCTGCCTTGAACACCTGCGACACGCCTGCTATGCGTGCTGCCATGAGGATGGCCGGATGCACACTGCCGTCGCGCTGCGGAGGCGTGCAGAGCACTATCTCGCTGCAACCGGCTATGCGGGCAGGCGTGGCCAGCATGAGTACGGTGGAGAACAGAGGCGCTGTGCCACCGGGCACGTAAAGTCCTACGCTCTCGATGGGCACGGCTTTCTGCCAGCAACGCACTCCGGGTGCCGTTTCTACTTCGATGCCGGCATAGCGCTGCGCCTGATGGAAACGGGCGATATTATCGTGAGCCTGCTGCAAGGCTGCCTTCAGTGCGGGACTGACGAGCTGCTCGGCGCGCTCGAACTCCTCCTGGCTGACAGCCAATCGGCTCAGCTCCACATGGTCGAACTGGCGTTCGTAGTCCATCACGGCAGCGTCGCCCTCGGCCTGTATGCGGTCGAGCACGGCCGACACTATGGAGGTCAGGTCCCTGGCGTCTTTTGTAGGGCGCTTTACAATCTCGTGGAGCGCCTCTTGGCTCGGATACTTATATATCTTCATTGGTATCTTGAGTGATTCTATTATCAACAATCTGAAATTTACGGCTGCAAAGATAGGTATATTAATGAAAAGAGGGAAATGAAAAGTGAAAAAAAGCAGAAAAGACAGTAATAATCCGTAATTTTTAGCGCCCAAATTCTTAATATTTACTACCTTTGCACCTGAAATGAAGATTGAACTGAAGAGACAGCTATATGCTTGGTTGCTATTGTCGGTGTTTGTGCCGATGATGGCCGTGGCTGCTCTACACGTTCACGACGACTACAGCGACACGCAAACGACATGTGCCGAGTGTGTGCATCACCAGGCACACCACGGCCATCTGTCTGGCGCCACAGGCCACCTGCACGACTGCGTGCTGTGTCAGCTGCTGAACGTCAGTTTTCTGGTCGCAAGTTTTGTTCTCATTCATATTCTCACCGCCGTTCACCGCAGTGGCAACGCATGCCCTGTGGAATTTGTCAGGACCTACGCCGGCGGTGTCTTCGGCTCGCGCGCGCCGCCGGTGGATAAATAACTGTGTACCTTTAGTTTATTTATTCACTTTTTTTTCATCTTTTTCTTATGAAATCAGCTTATAGTGCGCTGATGCTGTTGTGTGTATCCACCGCGGCAATGGCGCAGTCTGAGTCGGATTCAGCCGACATATATTACCAGCATTTGCAATTAAACGAGATTGTAGTAACATCACCTGTAGGACAAATCAAGCGCAAGCAGTCTGCCACGCCGATTTCCGTTGTGACCACGAAGGAGCTGCATCAGACAGCGTCGACCAACATCATCGACGAGGTGGCTAAGCAGCCAGGCATGGCACAGGTGACCACGGGCAGCGGCATATCCAAGCCCGTGATACGCGGACTGGGCTACAACCGTATCGTCACCGTGGCCGACGGCGTTCGTCAGGAAGGTCAGCAATGGGGCGACGAACACGGTATAGAACTTGACGGACAGTCAGTAGGTCAGGTGGAGATTCTGAAAGGTCCTGCCTCGCTGATGTATGGCTCCGATGCCATGGCGGGCGTCGTCATCTTCCACCCTGAAGCCGTGGAGTCGGCTGGCCAGATGGGCGCCAGCTTCTCGTCGGAATACCAGACCAACAGCGGCCTCATCGACTATTCCCTACGTTTCGGCGGCAACAAGAAAGGGTTTGTGTGGAACGGGCGTTTCAGCGACAAATACTCACACGCATATAAGAATAAGTACGACGGGTATGTGCCCGGCTCGCAGTTTGCCGAGAGGGCTGCCAACGCCCTGCTCGGGCTGAACAAGAAATGGGGCTTCACACATCTCGCGCTGAGCTACTACCATTTCACGCCGAGCATGGCAGAGGGCGAGCGCGATGAGCTCACTGGCGACCTGCTCTTCAACGGCAAAAACATCAAGACCTACTCCAAGGCCCTACCCTACCAGCAGATTCACCACTACAAGGCCGTGCTCGACAATAGTTTCGTGCTGGGCGACGGACTGCTGAAAGCCACCTTAGGCTATCAACTGAACCGCCGTCAGGAATTCGAGGATGAGCATCATCATCACGAGCACGGCGAAGCCGAAGAGCACGAGCATGAACACGAGCATGAGGAAGGCGAAGAACACGAGCACGAGGGTGCCGGTCTGGACCTGTTGCTGAACACGCTGACCTACGATGCCCGCTACAACTACAACGGCTTCGACGGCTGGAAGCTGACGGGCGGCATAGGCGGCATGTGGCAACGCTCATCCAACGAGGGCGATGAGTTTCTTATTCCCGCCTACCGTCTCTTCGACATAGGCGCCTACCTGACGGCCAGCAAGACCTTGCGCCTATGGACCTTCAACGGCGGTATTCGTGTTGATAGCCGTCACCTGCACAGCCTGGCGCTATGGGACGACGGCGAGGAGCGCTTCACCGATTTCAAACGGTCGTTCTCGGCACTCACGGGCTCGCTCGGTGCCGTGTACCACTTGGGCAAAAGCATAAACCTACGAGCTAATATGGCCCGTGGCTTCCGCGCTCCTAACCTCAGCGAGTTAGGTTCCAATGGCATTCACCACGGCACATTCCGTTTCGAGAAAGGCAACCACGACCTACATGCGGAGCACAGCCTGCAGGGCGACCTCGGTGTGGACTACAGCAGCAAGTTCATCTCGCTGGAGGCAGCCCTGTTCATAAATCGAATCAACAACTATATCTTCGCTGAAGCCATCGACGAAGCCACGTCCACGGCGATGGGCCTTGAGGCACTGGGCGACAACTATCGCTACTACAACTACACGCAGGGCGATGCCCTGTTGAAAGGTTTCGAGGCAGGCTTCGACCTTCATCCCATTCACCAGCTGCACATAGGCGCCACCTACTCTATGGTTGATGCCCGTCAGCTGCACCAGCCCCTCGACTCGCGCTACCTGCCGCTCACGCCGCCCGCCCGTCTTACGGCAGATGTCAAATGGGAGTTTCTGCACAACGGTGACCACCATAGCACGGCACCTCACCACCTGCATGAGGCAGCCGAGCACCATCGCGCCGACCACCTCTTCGACAACGCCTACGTCAGCTTCGGCGTAGAGCATTACTTCCGTCAGAACCATTACTACCGGGTAGCTGGCACGGAAACCGCTACCCCAGCCTACACGCTCCTGAATGCCTCGCTGGGCACAGACCTCCTGTTGCGAAGCGGGCGCAAGCTATGTGAGGTTTACGTCATTGCCGACAACCTGCTCGACTGCGCCTACCAAAGTCACCTCAGCAGGCTGAAGTATGCCGATATCAACAATGTCACCGGCCGTAGGGGAATCTTCAATCCGGGGCGCAATATCACTCTCAAGCTCATATTCCCTATAACGCTGTAAGGGTTTCCCCTGGCGGAAAGATTAAGGATTAAGGATTAAGGCGTAATATAGCAGTTGGCACAAAACCCCAGAGGGGCGTCAGAATTTAGGCAGGGGTGAAGCGAAGCGAGAACCCCTGTTCAACGAGGTAAGGTATATAGAGTGCCGTAGGTACGTAGGAGCATGCAAGATTGTTCCGTCGCCCCTACAGGGCTCAAATATCTTTCTATCATGGAGCAGGGGTTCCACCCCTGCCTAATATCCTTCGTCCCTACGGGACTTATTCTCTGACTTTGTGCCATCTCCTATATTATTGCCAAAGATTAAGGCTGGGTGTCAGCTAATTCAACAGAAAGGGCCGCGCTTTACGCGCAGCCCTTTCGTTGTTTGGGAGTTATAGGAGTTAAGGTCAAGGTTAACGTCAAGGTTCCAACTCTTCGCTCGGCGCTTGCGACGCTTCTTCGAGCTTGCGAGTCTGAAGAACTCTTAACTATTAACTACTAACTACAAACTCTTCGCCTTACTTGCCTATGATGTATTCCAATTTGGAGCCTTCGGTTTTGGCTTTCAGTACATACGGGCCTTTGTTCATGGAGACGGAGATCTCAAGGAGTTTGTATTCGGTGTAGTTCTCGCGCTGAAACTCTATCGACACCATATCGCCGTACTTGAACGGGCCGGCAGTGAATTCCTTGTTGTAATGACTGCTGAGTGAAGGGTTGAAATAGTTAAGCGTCTTGAAGACGTTTTCCTGGGTCTTGGTGTCGTGGTCCACGTAAACGATGTCGAAGTAGCAGGAGCGATCCCCTCCGCTGGCGATGAAGTGGTATTTGACGAAGTACTCAGCCGCTTGCAGCTGTTCCTGACTCGGTTCGTTGTCGTCCTTGGAGCAGCCCAGCAGGCATAATCCCATCAACACCAATAGTAATTTGTTTTTCATAAGATGTAATGTAAGTTGTTGTTTCTGTCTGCAAAAGTAGGTATAAAATGTAAACCGACAAAAAAATAGAGGTTTTTTTTAGGGGAGGGGGAACTGCTTTGCAGCTGCACGAAGGAACGGTTCTATCTGAAAACAATATTCAACAATAGGCAAGAATCCTGTTTGTGGCGCTCGCTGAGCGCGCATTCATGTCTCGAAATCACGATTAATTCATGTCTTGAATTCATGTGAAATAACACCTGATATTTTACATCTAATACTCACGAATGACCTTCATGTAATGACCATAAATATTCATGACCGTTCGTGTGTCCATTCATGACCGTTCGTGTGTCCATTCATGACCGTTCATATGTCCCTTCATGACCGTTCGTATGTCCCTTCATGACCGTTCGTGTGAAGAAAGAAAATTATGTCAATTACGATAATTCGTGTCCATAATATTCCATTCATGGCTATTCGTGTGAAAAAGGGCTGCGCTGTGAAGCGCGGCCCCTTTCAAACGTTAACGTTGACCTTAACTTGTCAACTTGTTAACTTGTTAACTTGTCAACTTGTTAACTTGTTAACTTGTCAACTTGTTAACTTGTCAACTTGTTAACTTGTTAACTTGTCAACTTGTTTACGTGTTATTTCCCCAGAATGATATTCACCAGTGCTGTGACGTCGGCGATGGTGATGCTCTCGTCGCCGTTGACGTCGGCAGCAGAGTGATTGTACTGCCCTGCCGTGTCCTTACCGAGGATAATGTTGACCAGAGCTGTCACGTCTGCAATGGTGATGCTGCCGTCGCCGTTGACGTCGCCAAGCAGGAAGGCAGGCTTCTCCGAGAAGTAGCCTGGGTTGGATGTTCCACCGTCGATGTGGGCATAGGTCTTGTCGACAGGATTCGTATCACTCCACGTGGTGCCCTGGCCGCCCTTGAGGTTTGTGCTGCAGTTTCTGAACATGTAACTGGAAGTGGTCACGTTTGCTGTGGTCCAGCTATCACCCACATAGATAGTCTTCAGGTTCGTACAACCAGAGAACATGTAACTCATGTTGGTTGCTGCTGCCGTGTTGAAGCCACTCAGGTCAAGGCTCGTCAGGCTACTGCAGGCAGAGAACATGGTGCTCATGTTTGTTGCTGAGGCAGTATTGAGACTGCTCACATCGAGAGTTGTCAAGTTGGTACAGCTAGCAAACATGTAGCTCATGTTTGTTGTTGCTTCCGTATTAAAGCTGCTAACATCGAGGCTCGTCAGGCTTCCACAGCCACCGAACATGCTGCCCATGCTGGTTACATTGGAGGTATTGAAGCTGCTTACATTGAGGTTCATCAAATCAGAGCATTCACAGAACATACTTTCCATATTCGTCACATTCCGCGTGTCAAAGCTGCTCAGGTCGAGACTCGTCAAACATGCACAATCAAAGAACATGCTGTTCATATTCGTTACGTTGCTTGTATTGAAGGAACTCAGGTCAAGAGTTGTCAAACTTGAACACTCATAGAACATACTGCTCATGTTTGTTACGTTTTCCGTATTGAAGCTGATCAGGTTGAGATCCTTTATGCTGCAGTCACCGAACATATACACCATCGTCGTCACGTTCCTCGTGTCAAAACTACTCAGGTCGAGACTTTCCATTGCGCAAGCTTCGAACATACTTCCCATATCCGTAACCTTCTGTGTGTCGAAGTGGCTTAGGTCAAGGGTTAGTTCGCAGCCAGCGAACATACCGTTCATGTTTGTTACCTCGCTTGTATTCAGGTTCTCCAACCCCGTGATGCTGGCCAAGCTATACATGCCGTAGAACCACCTATACGTGCTCGTCGGACGTGCGTTGACAAACTTGGCGTCGAACACCACTGCGGTGACATTTCTGTTGTTTTTGTCCGTAACCCATCCGGGATTATTAGCGCCCTCGTTCAGGTCGTAGGAAGTCCCCGTACGCGTGCTGCGCTTGGCGTCGTAGTAGAACGTCAGAGTGCCTCCATTGTATACGGCATAGGCAAAGGGCTTCTCCGAGAAGTAGCCTGGATTGCTCGGTCCACCGTCGATGTGAGCATAGGTGAAGGCCTTAAACTGGTCGACATAAGTTGTGCCTTCACTTCCCTTAATCTTAGTACAACCTGCGAACATGTAGGTGTCATACTCTTTCGAGGCACCGCTCCAATTCCCGGCATAGATAGATTCCAGATTGCTACAGCCAAAGAAGGTGTACTGGAAATTCTTCACACTTGGTGTTTCAAAGCTGCTCAAGTCAAGTATCTTCAAGCTGGTGCACTCGTTGAACATATAATACATTGTTGTCACCTTCTTTGTGTCGAAGTTGCTCAGGTCGAGATACGTCAGACTGCGGCACCTATTGAACGTATCATAGAATGATGTCACATTAGCTGTGTTGAAGCTGCTCACATCAAGGCTTGTCAGATTGGTGCAGAGATAGAACATCTCCCTCATCGTTGTCACATTAGCCGTGTTGAAGCTTGTCAGGTCGAGTTCTGTCAAGCCGTAACACTGACTGAACATGTAGGCCATATCTGTCACCTTCCCTGTATCAAAGTTGGCGAGATTGAGTTGAGTGAGTGCCCTGCAGCTACTGAACATGGAACTCATATTGGTCACATTGGCCGTATTGAAACCGCTCACGTCGAGGTCTTCCAAAATCCGGCAACCGCTGAACATGGCCTTCATCGTGGTGACACTGCTGGTATTGAGGTATTCGATGCCCTCGATGCTTACCAGATTGCTCATGCCATTGAACCAAGAATAGGTGCTTGTAGGTCGTGCATCGGCAAACGATGGGTCGAAGACCACTCTGCTAACCTCGGTGCGATTGTCATACCATCCGGGGGTGGTGTTGCCCGTCTTCAGCACGTAAGAAGTGCCCGGACGCCAGCTGCGCTGACCGTCGAAGTAGAACGTCAGGACACCCTCATTGAGTACCGCATAGCTATAGGCCTTTTCCGACAAGTAGCCTGGGTTGCCCGTACCGGCGTCGATGCGGGCATAGGTCTTGTCGACATGGCTGGCATCGTAGGTTGTGCCCATGCCGCCCACGAGACTGCTGCAGTACAGGAACATATTGCCGGATTGAGTTACAGCAGCGGTGCTCCAACCATCGCCTACATTGATGGTTATCAACGATTCACAAAGACGGAACATATCACTCATATCGGTGACGTTGGCGGTGTTGAAACTGCTCAGGTCGAGGCTCGTCAGGCCGCTGCATTTGTAGAACATACTGCTCATGTCGGTCACCTTAGCGGTGTTGAAGCTGCTCAGGTCAATGCTCGTCAAACCGCTGCAATACCTAAACATGCAGTACATTTTTGTTACATTAGCCGTGTTGAAACTGCTCAGGTCAAGGTTTGTCAAGCCGCTGCAGTAATTGAACATATAGCTCATGTCAGTCACCTTGGCGGTGTTGAAGCTGCTCAGGTCAAGGCTTGTCAAACCGCTACAGCCATCGAACATATTGCTCATGTCTGTGACCTTAGCGGTGTTGAAGTGACTCACATCAAGGCTAGTCAGTTCGCCGCAGGAGCCGAACAGGTAGTTCATGTTAGTTACGTTGCTTGTATTCCAGCCACTCACATCAAGGCTGGTCAACTCATAGCATTCGGCGAACATGCATGACATGTCGGTCACATTCTGCGTGTTGAAGCCGCTCACGTCAACAGAAGGCAGATTAGTGCAATCCCAGAACATGCTAGCCATAACCGTCACGTCTTCCGTGTTCAGGTTCTCGATGCCGGTGATGTTGGTCAGTTCAGACATTTCAGCGAACCAATGGTAAGTACTCGTCGGGCGTGCAGCGGCAAACGACGGGTCGAAGACCACCTTGGTGACATTCCCACATATACCATTACCATCATCATACCAATTAGGATCATTATCATCCTCGTTCAGGTAGTACACCGTCTCCCCTGCACCGACGTGTGCCGATATCTGGCCGTCGTGGTAGAAAGTCAGCGTGTTATTGCTGGAGTTGTAGGCCACATACGGCGGAGCCTTCTTGACGATGACACCATTAGTCCATTTGTTGCCGTTGCTGTCGGCCATGTACCTGGTTGTCGTGTCGTAGTAGCCACCCAGAGGCTTCTCGTAGTAGAGACCGTCCTCGAGCGTCACGCTGCCAAAGTAGAAGAATCCGAATGTCAGATTGACCTGCGTGTCGCTTCCTCTTACCGTCAATGCTGCAGAGCTGGTAGAACTTCCGCCACCAATGCTATAGGCAGTAAGGCTACATCCGCCTTCGATGACCAGGTTCTTGTTATCTCTCATGTCAATATTTCCACCACCCAGCGAGAGCGAGCCTGTACCGGTGATGGTAGTGTTGCAGCGCAGCGGTATAGCGATGTAGCCGGTGATGTTCAGCACATTATTGCCCACGAGGTTGATGGTCAGGTGGTCGAAGGCATAGTTGGTTGACACCTGAATGCCAGGAGACGTACTGCTGGTGATGGTGGCATTGGTGAGCGTCAGCACGCGGGTGTCGGGGTTGAAGCTCACCGAACCGCTGATGCCTGTGCCCGTGATATTGGAGGCATTGGACACCTTGACAGGCACGCCAGCCACATTCACGCCGTATTCATAGTCTGTGTTGTTGCTGATGGTCACGCCGGTGACTATGTTACCTGCCGAGTTCACCACCGCCTTTTTAGTGGTGTCGTAATATCCGCCTGCAGGTGCGCTGATATTCAGACCATCGTAGAGCGTCACGCTGGCAAAGTCGCGGATATTGGTCGATGATGTCAGCTTGGTCTGAGCATTGCGGAGAACGAGAGTCTCCGTCTTTTCCGTACCTGTCACGTTGCTTACATTGACGGTACAGCCGCCGCCAATGGTCAGCTCCTTGCCGTTGTAGACTTTTATCAGCCCCGTTGTGAGTGTGCCAGTGCCAGTGATAGTCGTGTTGCGTTGCACCACAACAGGAATCCAACTGCCTGAGAGGTTGATAGCATTGGTACCCACGAGCTTGATGGTCAGGTCGTCGAAGGAATAGCCGTTTTCCTGCACTATGCCGGCAGCCGTACTGCTAGTGATGGTGGCATTCGTCAGCGTCAGCGTATGTGTGGAAGCTTCGAACTTCACCGAGCCCGTGATGCCCGAGCCCGTAATGTTGGAGGCATTCAGATTGGTCACGGCGGTACCAGCAATCTTCAGCCCATACTCCGTCAAGTATCCGATAGACACACCTGTGGCCTTGTTACCGTTTGCATCCACGACGTATTTGTTGGTCGTGTCATAGGAGCCGCCGACGGGACTGGTGTAGCTGAGGCCATCCTGCAGCGACACGCTGGCAAAGCCGGAGATGTTGTTCGAGAGCTGCACCTTTGTGCTGGCGCCTTTCACGACAAGTGTCTCGGCCTTGGAAGCACCATTCAACGATTTGAGCGTCGTGGTGCAACCGCCGCTGATGGTCAGCGACTTGCCGTAGTAAATGTATAAATTACCTCCTGTCAGTGTGCCAGTACCTGTAATCGTGGTGTTGTGGGTCGACACAATAGAAGCATAGTTGCCGCTGCTGATGGTGTTGTTGCCCACGAGCTTGATGGTCAGGTCGCTGAAGGGATAGCTACTCGACGTACTAATACCATTCATGGAACTGGTGCTAATGGTAGCATTCGTCAGCGTCAGCGTATGTGTGGAAGCATCGAACTTCACCGAGCCCGTGATGCCGGTGCCTGTGACGTTTGAGGCATTCTGGTTGGTCACGGCGATATTGCCAATCAGCAGGCCGTAGTTACAAGTGTTGCTGATGGATACACCGGTGGCCTTGTTACCGTTTGCGTCCACTACGTACTTGTTGGTCGTGTCGTAGGAGCCGCCGACGGGCTTCGAATAGACAAGGCCGTTCTGAAGTGTCACGCTGGTGAAGCTGGAGATGGTGCCGGTGAGGTCCACCTTGGTGGCGGCACCTTTCACGACAAGCGTTTCCTGCTTTGAGTCACCATAGATATTGTTTCCTGAAATGTGGCAGCCGCCGTCAACGGTCAGCTTCTTGCCGCCGAACACTCTGCAGACTCCCCATCCCGAAAGCGAGCCGGTACCCGTGAAAGTAGTATTCTGCCGCAACGCGATAGCTGTGTATCCGCCCGTGACATTCAGCGTGTTGTCGCGCACAAGGTTTATGGTCAGATCGCTGAAGGCATAGTCGTATCCTGTATAGATGCCACCATAACTTGAGGCATTTGTGATAGTGGCATTGGAGAGCGTCAGCGTATGAGTGGAAATATCGAACGACACAGAGCCCGAAATGCCCGTGCCCGTGATGCGGGAGGCATTCCCGTTTGTCACTTCTACGCCGCCTACCCTGAGGCCATACTTCACCTCTTTTTCAGTGAAGTAGCCGGGCCTATTCGTGCCGCCGTCGATGCGGGCATAGGTGTTGTCGTCTGGATTGCTGCTGCTCCACGTGGTGCCTTGGCTTCCCTTGAGCTTGGAGCTGCAGCCCTGGAACATATGGTCTGCCCAATAGGGCCACTTGTCGGGGGTGACCCAACCGCTGCCCGCGTAGACGGTGGTGAGGTTGCTGCAGTTAGCGAACATATATTCCAATATGAACAACATAGGAGTACTCCAGCTGCAGATGTCGAGCGTGGTAAGAGCTGTGCAACCTTGGAACATATAGCTCGTATCTTCAAGCTTGGTGGCGTTCCATCCACTCAGAGCGAGGGTGGTAAGGGAGGTGCACTCTTGGAACATGCTGCTCACATTTTTGAGGTTGCTGGTGTTGAGGACACTGATGCCGGGGATACTGGTGAGGTGTGTACAGCCTCTGAACATGGAACTCATGTTGGTGACGCTGGCGGTGTTGTAACTGCTCAAGTTGAGGGTAACAAGGGCAGCGCAATTACAAAACATCCAATCCATGTTGGTGACATTGGCGGTGTTCCAGCCGCTGCCGTACGTGATGCTCTCCAGCATGCTACACCCTTTGAACATGCTGCTCATCAGGGTAACGTTACTGGTATTGTACTTGCTCAGGTTGATGGCGGTAAAGGCGGAGCAACCTTCAAACAGACTACTCATATTCTCCACTTGACTGGTGTTCCAGTCGCTGCCGTACGTGATGCCCCTCAGATTGGTGCAGCCAGCGAACATGCCACCCATGTTGGTGACGCTAGAAGTGTTGTACTTGCTAAGGTCGAGGGTGGTAAAGGCGGAGCAGTTGCCAAACATCCCGCTCATGTTCGTCACCTTGCTTGTATCCCAGTTGCTGCCGTAGGTGATGCTTGTCAGATTGGTGCAGCCATTGAACATACCACCCATATTGGTGACGTTCTTGGTGTTGATCGTATTCAGATTGAGGCTGGTGAGGGATGAGCAGTTGCTGAACATGCTGTTCATATTGGTGATGTGGCTGGTGTTGAACGAGCTCCAAACGATGCTGGTGAGGGAGGAGCAGCCTGAGAACAGACTGTTCAAACTGGTCAGATTGGTATTCGTCCAGCCTCTGCCGAACGTGACGCTATTCAATGCGGTACAGCCTGCGAAGATGTTGCTGATGTCGGTGACGTTCGCCGTGTTGAAACTGCTCAAATTGACTGCACGAAGGCTGCTGCAGCCACTGAACATGGAGCTCAAGTCGGTAGCGCAGCCGATATTGAACGAGTTCATGTTGATAGTGGTGAGCGCGGGGAGGTTGGCAAACAGACTGCTCAAACTGGTGAGCAAGGTATTCGTCCAGCCGCTGACGTTAAGGGAGGCGAGCTTGGTGCAGTTTTTGAACATATCGCTATAGTGGGTAAGCTTGGAGATGTTCCAACCGCTCAGGTTCAGGGTAACAAGATTGCTACAGCCTTCAAACATATGGCTCACGTTCTCGACGTTGCCAACGTTAAAGCTACTCAGGTCGAGACTGCTGAGTGCGGAGCAGTCTTTGAACATGCAGTAGGTGGTGGTAAGCTTGCTGTTCGTCCAGCCGCTGCCGAATGTGATGCTCCCCAAAGATGTGCAACCTTCGAATATGCCGTTTATAGAGGTTACGTTACCAGTGTTGAACGAACTCAGGTTCAGACTGGTGAGCGCGGAGCAGGCTTCAAACATGTAGCTTATATCGGTGACCTTGCTGGTGTTCCAGTTACTTCCGAACGTGATGCCCGTCAGAGCGTTGCAGTTGTAGAACATGTTGTTCATGTCGGTGACCTTAGCGGTGTTGAACGAGCTCAGGTCGAGGCTGGTGAGGGTTTTGCAGCCACGGAACATGCCAGCCATATTGGTGACTGCAGGGGTTTTGAAATTCGTAAGGTTAATGTTGATGAGGCTATAGAGGTTTGCGAAAAAATCGCTCATGTCGGTTATCAGGGGGTTGGTCCAACCTCTGACGTCGAGGGAGCCGAGGCGAGTGCAGCCTTGGAACATATCGGTAAGATTGGTAAGCTTGGCAGTGTTCCATCCACTCAGGTTGAGGGCGATGAGATCATCGCAATTTTCGAACATACTGCCCATGTTTGTGACATTAGAGACGTTCCAGTTACTTAGGTTGAGACTGACAAAGGCACGGCAGTTATAAAACATCTGCCTCATGTTCGTCACCTTACTGGTGTCCCAGCTACTAAAATCCAGATTGAGGCTGGGGAGCTGCCAGCAGTTGTAGAACATATTGTTCATGTCTGTCACCTGACTAGTGTTGAGGTTTTCGAGGCCTGTGACAGAATTCAACCGTTCCATATTACGAAACCAGCCCGCCGTAGTGGTGGGGCGTGCTGCGGCAAACGAAGCATCGAACACTACAGTAGCCATGTGTCGAGTGTAATCATTGTTGTATCCACGCCACCACTCGGGTGTCTCACCGACAGCGTTCAGCGAGAAAGTGAGTATGCCCTCGCCTGTATGAGAACTGCGGTTGCTGTCGTAGTAGAAGGTCATCACATCGACGCCTTCTCTATAGTCGACTACTGCATACGCTTCATTCGCTTGCGCAGAAGCTGTTGTTGTGCCCACAAGGGCGAACAGAACTACTAATAGAAGCCTGAAAAGGCCTACCCTACCCCATCCTCTCAGGGAAACGGGGAATACGTGTTTGAAAAACTGCCGAGCTTTCATAAGTGCAATATTCTTTTTGGTTTTCTACTAAAGTTAGTTCTTTCGGAGGCAAAGATACAAAAAATGTTGAATAGTGTTTAAAAAAAAGGAGAAAATGAGAGAATAAATGGAAAAAAGGAACGGCAGAGCAAAAAAGCGCAGTTAAGGACTGTCTTGTTTAGGAGTTCTTGAAGGGTCAAGCGTCGCAAGCGCCGAGCGAAAGAAGTTGTTTTTTAGGAGTTAAAGGAGTTGTTTTTTAGGAGTTAAAGAAGTTAAGGAGTTAAAGGAGTTAAGACGATACCATCAAGACGAGTTATCATCCTCAGGCAAACTTTTAGGCAATGATATAGGAGTTGACCTGCAAACCCCGTAGGGGCGACGGATATTAGGCAGGGCGTGAAGCGGAGCGGAACCCCTGCTCAAAGAGTTGATGTATATAGAGTGCCGTAGGTACGACGGAATTATTGAGCTTGTTCCTGCGT
>JAEEGH010004374.1_pt1 | contig 36336 bp, 34 predicted proteins | sample 9134181 | NCBI WGS metagenome assembly JAEEGH01 (sample SAMN16246544, study PRJNA631951) | gut metagenome | biome: gut microbiome; feature: rumen; material: DP-attached | host: Bos | place: Iran: Karaj | collected 2018-10
CTTTTGAAAGCGGACGCGGGGATATATTCCTTTATCACCGAAGGGATAGAAGAGCTTAAGACCATGGCGGAGCTTTTTTATTCCGAGGACTTCAAGCACTTAAAGAGCTCTCAGAACAGAAGGTTTTCCATCGGCCTTAACGTATCCAAGGAGAGCGACCTTCTTGAACTCGATCTCACTTACGGCGATATCACAAAGGAAGAACTAAAGCAGCTTTTCAGGGCTTACAGGCTTAAGAAAAAATTTTTCCGCCTGTCGGACGGTTCGTTTATAGACCTGGAATCCGACGAACTGAATGAGCTCAGCGAAAAGCTTGACGATCTTAACCTCAGCATGAAGGAGATCGAAAAGAAGGACAGACTCCGCATTTCCAAGGGACTTGCGCTGTTTGCCGACCGCATTTTCGACGAAGGACGCTTCACTGTCACAAAGAACGAAGAATTTAAAGCGCTTGTGAGCAATGTACTTAATTCCGCGGAAAAAGAGTACACCGTTCCGGAAAACATCAATGCGGAGCTCAGACCTTACCAGGTGACCGGATTCAAGTGGCTCATGAACCTCGCGGAAAACGGGCTCGGCGGTATCCTTGCTGACGATATGGGCCTTGGAAAGACGCTGCAGGCGATAGTCTATATCAGGGCGCTTTTGAATGAAGATCCGGAAGCGAAATTCCTCGTTATCTGCCCGACATCCGTTGTCTACAACTGGCTGGACGAGTTTGAGACCTTTGCGCCGGGGATCAGGGCAAAGATCATCGAAGGCACTCCACAGGACCGTGAGGCGCTCATAAAGAAAAAAGACGATTCAAATGTGCTGATCACCTCATATCCGCTGATCCGCCGCGATATCGGATTTTACGATGACATGCAGTTCAATACGATTTTCCTTGATGAGGCGCAGTTCATAAAGAACGCGGCTTCCGTAAACGCAAAGTCGGTAAAAAGCCTTATTGCAAAGCATCGTTTTGCGCTCACAGGCACGCCCATCGAAAACTCGCTTTCCGAGCTTTGGTCGATATTTGACTTTATCATGCCTTTTTACCTCCTTTCGTACACAAAGTTCATCATGAAGTACGAAAAGCCCGTAGCCAAGGGAGATGAGGGCGCAAAAGCCGTGCTCAACAGGCGCATCAGGCCTTTTGTAATGCGAAGGATGAAGAGGGATGTGCTTGTCGAACTTCCCGAAAAGATAGAAGAGAAGATGGTCGCAGACCTCAACCCTGAGCAGAAGAATCTTTATCTTTCATACCTTGAAAGTGTTAAGGGCGACCTCCGTGCGGAGCTCCTGAACGAAGGCATCAACGCGAGCCGTTTCCAGATCCTTGCTGCGCTCACAAGGCTCCGCCAGATCTGCTGCCATCCGTCCACTTTCCTTGAAAACTATACCGGTGGGAGCGGGAAACTCGATCTTTTCATGGAGATAGTGCCGAACCTCATTTCAAACGGACACAGGATCCTTGTTTTCTCGCAGTTCACGTCGATGCTGGAGCTTATAAAAAAGGCCCTCGACGACATGGGCTACAGTTATTTCTATCTTGACGGATCGACCAAAAATTCGGAGCGTTCCGAGAGGGTAAAAGCCTTTAACGCGGGTGAGAGGCAGCTTTTCCTCATTTCTCTTAAAGCAGGCGGCACCGGACTTAACCTCACCGGCGCGGATTCCGTTATCCATTTCGACCCTTGGTGGAATCCGGCTGTGGAAGAGCAGGCGACGGACAGGGCGCACAGGATTGGCCAGAAGAACGTTGTCGAAGTCATTAAGCTCATCACAAAAGGCACCATAGAAGAAAAGATCTACAAGCTCCAGAACAGAAAAAAAGAGCTTTCGGAAGCGATAATCTCCACCAAGGAGGTATTTATCAACTCGCTCACGAAAGAAGAGATAATGGAACTTTTCTCGCTGGATTAAAGGGCTTGTGCATGCGCTTTTTCGCGCTTGACTTTTTCATTTAAACCAAGTATAATACGCAATCGAGGCTCCGGCCTCACGAAGCGGGAGCTCCCGAACCGTGTCAGGTCAGGAATGGAGCAGCACTAAAGGATGCCTTCCGTATGTCGTGAGTAAACCGGAGCCTCGTTTATTTTTACGATCAACTGCCACTTGAAGCAGTTGATCATTCATATATACCGTTCAGATATTCGTCAGCGATCTCGGAGAGCTCAGACTCGTCAACCGTGGCAAATTCAGCCTTAAGAGCATCGAGCACGGCATCGTTCTGCTTTAGGAACAGAAGCTCGTCGGTATCGCCTTCTTCACGCATCGCGTCAAGCGTTTCTTTTGTGAAACTGTTTTTTAGAAAAGCCTTTATCTTTTCTTCCTGGGTTTCCTCGTCCTGAATGCCCTCGGCGATCTTTCTGCTCTTTATGAGCTGCAGGACACCGAGAACGATAAATGCGACACTCATCACAACGATCACGATCTGTGAGTACAGGGCCGTGAAATATTTGATGACACCTGTGATGTTCAGTATTATGAAACTAAGCAGGAGTATACCGAACGTAAGAAAAGTGGTGCCTGCGGAAGCATAGTCGTTGCTGCGGTCCTTTGCTTTCACAAAGGTCTTTGCGGGGGCTTTTTCTTCTTTCTGATGAAGGTCGGGATCAGCGGGAAGCTTTTCCATGATCTCGGTGAGCTTTTTCTCGGTCTCGACCTTGATGATGGCCCTTACTTCTTTTACGGCCTCATATTTCTTTGACTTATGCACTAAAAGCTCATAGGAAGTGTGCGCAACTTCGGAGGCCTGTGGCATATTTTCGGGGCTTCCGGCATATTGCTCGATGAACTCGCGCTGCAGGGCTTCAAGAGTGTCTTCGTCGGTCTCTTTTTCTTCGACACTTACATCGATATTTTCCGATGCGAGGTATTTTACGACTCTGTCTTTAAGATCAGCATCATAGGTCTTAAGAATGGAGACATAATCATCATTGCTTTCTTTGGACAATTCTTCCACAAGTTCGATATTGCAGTCGGGGCAGACAGTGATACCTGCTCTGTATTCATTCTTGCAGTTGGGACACCACATATGATAAACCTCCCTATTTGTTATATTTACAGTATACGGGTTTAAAATGGCTTTTTCAAGGGAAAAGAGAAGAAATTTCATTGTGACGTCTTTGGATTTCTGATATAATGTCTACTTGTAACAATTTGCGAACGGAGATATGAAAAATGCAAAAACTGGCATTGTCGGATGAGATACTTCTTAATATCGAAAAGCCTGTGAGATATATTGGAGGCGAGGTAAACTGCGTGATGAAGGAGCGTTCCGAGGTGGACGTCCGCTTCTGCATGTGTTTTCCCGATGTATATGAGATCGGAATGAGCCACCTTGGGATACAGATACTTTACGACATGTTCAACTCCTTTGACGGAGTATGGTGCGAACGTGTATATTCCCCGTGGCCGGACCTTGACAAGATCATGCGTGAGCGCCATATCCCTCTTTTTGCGCTTGAATCGCAGGATCCGATAAAAAACTTTGATTTTCTCGGGATAACCATACAGTACGAAATGTGCTATACAAATATCCTCCAGATCCTCGATCTTTCGGGTATCCCGCTCTATGCAAAGGACCGCACGGAGGAAGACCCTATAGTCATCGGAGGCGGTCCCTGCACGTACAACGCCGAACCTATAGCGGATTTCTTTGACTTTTTCTATATTGGAGAAGGCGAGACCGTTTATCTTGACATAATAAATCTTTACCGCGAAAACAGGAAAAACGGCGGTACAAGGCGCGATTTCCTTGAAAAAGTGGCGGAAGTCGAGGGTATGTATGTTCCCATGTTCTATGACGCGGAATATAACGAAGATCAGACGCTTAAAAGCTTTACACCGAACAATCCTCATGCGAAAAAGACCATCAGGAAACAGGTTGAGATGAAACTTTCCGAGACCTATTATCCAGATGCGCCGGTCGTGCCTTATCTTCAGGTCGTGCAGGACAAGGTCACGCTTGAGATACAGAGAGGCTGCATCAGAGGGTGCCGCTTCTGCCAGGCGGGAATGCTCTACAGGCCTATAAGGGAAAGAAATGTCGAGTTCCTTAAAGAGCAGGCCGTAAAGATGATAAACAATACGGGACATGAGGAGATCACGCTTTCCTCGCTGTCTTCAAGTGATTACAAGGCTCTGCAGGAACTGGTATATTTCCTTATCGACAAATACAAAGACAAAGGAGTGAACATTTCGCTTCCTTCGCTCCGTATAGACGCTTTTGCGCTCGATGTGATGAGTAAAGTGCAGGATATCAGGAAGAGCTCCGTTACCTTTGCTCCGGAAGCAGGCTCGCAGCGACTTAGGGACGTTATAAACAAAGGCCTTTCCGAGCACAGTATCTTAAACGGCGCGGGAGACGCGTTCAAAGCGGGATGGAACAAGGTAAAGCTTTATTTCATGCTGGGACAGCCCACCGAGACTTACGACGACATTGAGCAGATCGCGGTACTTGCGGATAAGATCGCAAGAGAGTATTACGAAGACGTTCCTAAGGAACAGCGCCACGGAAAATGCGAGATCACTGTGAGCACGAGCTTTTTCGTGCCGAAGCCCTTTACGCCGTTCCAGTGGGTAGGCATGAACACTTCCGAGCAGTTCACCGAAAAAGCGCATTTCCTTTCAGGAAAAGTGCGTGAACAGCTTAATCAAAAGAGCATAAGGTATCACTGGCACGATTCCGATACCACGATACTTGAAGGAATATTTGCGCGTGGTGACAGAAGGCTCTGCAAGGTGGTCTATGACGCTTACAAAAAGGGCTGCATCTTTGATGCGTGGACGGATTATTTCAAGCCGGAGCTCTGGAACGAAGTCTTAAAAGAGAACAATGTCGACCTCGATTTCTATATTTTCCGCGAAAGAAAAGAAGTCGAGCTTTTCCCGTGGGATTTCATAGATGCGGGCATCACGAAGGAGTTTTTGCTCCGGGAATACAAAAACGGCAAGGCGGAAAAAGTAACACCAAACTGCCGCAAGGCCTGCGCGCGCTGTGGAGCTTTTGAGTTCCACGGCGGAGTATGCCTTGAGCCGAGAGGAGCCGAACAATGACAGTAAGGATCAAATTTGCAAAATACGGGAATCTCAAATTCCTTTCACATCTTGATGTCCTGAGATTCTTCCAGAAAGCGGTGCGCCGCGCGGGGATCGACGTGACATATTCGGGAGGTTTTCACCCTCATCAGATCATGAGCTTTGCTGCGCCTCTGGGACTCGGACAGACAAGTGAAGCGGAATATTTTGACATGGAGCTTAATTCCATGAAGTCGGAAGCGCAGGTCCTCCGCGACCTCGATGCGCAGATGCCCGACGGCTTCAAGATCATAGATGTGTGCCTTCTCCCCGAGACCGGGCCGAACACGAAAAAAGAATCCGTCATGGCGCTTGTCACGGCTTCGGATTATCTGGTGCTCCGTAAGGACGGATATGAAAACGGCTTGACAAATGAGGAATTATATTCTAAATTTATTGAGTTTTTGGCACAAAAGGAAATAAAGACCATAAAGACGACAAAGACAGGAGATCATGAGATCGATCTGAGACCGCTGATCTATGATTTTAAGACGGTGAGTGACCTTCCCGAAGTTTCTGATCTCGCCGAGAAATATGAAAACGGCTTCAAAGTATGGCTTTTTCTTTCCGCAGGTTCCGAAAACCACATAAGGCCGGAACTTGTTTTCAAGGCTTTTTATGACTATATGGGGCTTGAATTCAACGCATACGAATATCAGGTGCACCGCCTCGAAAGCTATACGGGCGACAGGGAAAACCTCATTCCTCTCTACAAATTACACAGAAAGTAAGGACTTGAAATGACTGCTTCTTCAAACGAACTTCTGATAACGATGTGCCAGGGCCGGGAGATCAGCGCCGTTTACAACAACGGCAAGATGACCTCCGTGTCCCTCATCGACACACATTCCTCGTTTGACATAGGAAATATCTATGTCGGACGTATCGACAACATTGTAAACAACATAAATGCCGCTTTCGTGAACATAAGCGACAAGATGTCTTGCTACCTGGACTTAAACACCGACGAGCTTCCTCTTTTTGTAAAAAGGCAGTCGGAGAGAAAGATCTGCGTGGGCGATGAGATAGTGGTGCAGCTTGTGAAAGAAGGCATAAAGACCAAAGCGCCCGTTGTAACGACCGCCTTTTCGATCGCGGGGAAATATGTGTCTGTCGTGCGTCACGGAACCGGTGTGCAGATATCAAAAAAGATCACGGGAAAAGCGACAAGAGAGCATATCAAAGAGATACTTTCAGGCGTCACCGCAGAAGACAAATGCGTGATCGCGCGCACAAATTCCGTATGCGCATCGGATGAGGAGATCATTTCCGAAGCACAAAAGCTTATCGAGCGATTTGACGATATAGTAAAGACATCCGCGCATGCGGGGCGTTACACCGTGCTCTACAAGGAGCTTCCCGCATATCTCATGCAGCTGAGGGACACAAACACGTTCATGTTTGACAGGATAGTGACAGATATTCCTTCGGTTCACTCGGAAGTGACGGAATACTTGAAGCTGTTTCCCACGGTGAGCGAGAGCGGGACCTTCACAAAGGCAGAGCTCGTGCCCGACAGGGACAGGCTGAATGCCGTATACAAGCCCGACAAATATATGGATATCATCCAGAGAAGGATCATAAATTTAAAGTCCGGAGCCTCGATAATAATCGACCAGTGCGAGGCACTGACAGCAATCGATGTTAATTCCGGAAAGGCTGTATCCGGAAAACGCGCGACTCAGGCGACTTTCTTTGACATAAATGTCGAAGCCGCAAAAGAGATCGCATATCAGCTGAGGCTGAGGAACATCTCCGGAATAATCATAATAGATTTCATAAACCAGACCGACGGAAATCTTCGTACAAAGCTCCTTGAAGAACTTAAAAACGCGATAAAGACCGATCCCATACAGACTGAGCTCGTGGATATCACAAAACTCGGCCTTGTGGAACTTACAAGGAAGAAAGTGCATAAGTCGGTCATAGAACAGCTGAAGAAATGAGACAATGGGGACGGTTCTTTCTGACTCAAAGCCAAGTCTTTGAGTCAGAAAGAACCGTCCCCATCGACTCCCCATCGACTCATTGAACAGCTGAAAAATTATGTTGACAAGCGTTGTTAAACGTGGTATAAATATTCAGTATGCCGCACGGCCAGGTCTAAGTCTTGCACAGCAAGCACCAAAGCCGGCGAGTAATGATAAACAGGAGGTGCCAGTATGTACGCTATTATTGCAACAGGTGGTAAGCAGTACAAGGTAGCAGAAGGCGATATCATTAATGTTGAAAAGCTCGGCGTTGAGGCAGGAGCAAATTACACATTCGATCAGGTTCTCGCAGTTAATGACGGAACAATGAAAGTCGGAAATCCTACCGTATCCGGAGCATCTGTCAGCGCATCAGTCGTTGGTGATGTAAAGGGCAAGAAGGTTATTGTTTACAAGTACAAGAGAAAGTCCGGCTATCACAAGAAGAATGGTCACAGACAGCAGTACACCCGCGTAAAGATCGACAAGATCAACGCTTAAGATGATCAGGATAACCGCGATCTACAATGAAACAGATGAGCTTTGCGGCTTTCGTTCGGAAGGTCACGCAGGACTCGACAAAAAGGGAAAAGACATATTGTGCGCAGGAGTTTCCGCACTCACGTTAAACTGTGTCAATTCCGTCGAGGCATTCACGAAGGACAGATTTTCCTGCAAAGAGGAAGACGGCCTGCTTGAATTCATCATTGTTTCAGACGTTTCAAAGGAGAGTTCGCTTCTCCTTGACTCCTTGTTCCTCGGGCTTAAAAGCATTTCCGAAGAATACGGAGACAGATTTATCAAATTGACAATATAAGGAGGGTAAGCAAATGTTAAAGATGAACCTTCAATTATTCGCTCATAAAAAGGGCGTTGGTTCTACCAAGAACGGCAGAGATTCCGAGTCCAAAAGACTTGGTGCAAAGCGTGCCGACGGTCAGTATGTTCTTGCCGGTAACATCCTTTACAGACAGCGCGGAACCAAGATCCATCCCGGCGTAAATGTCGGACGTGGCGGTGACGATACATTGTTCGCATTAAAGGACGGCGTTTTAAGATTTGAGAGATTGGGAAGAGACAAGAAGCAGGCTTCTGTTTATCCCGTTGAAGAATCCGAGCAGTAAGAACCTTAGCCCCGAAGTTTCATTCGGGGCTTGTATTTTTTTCGTAAAAATGCGAAAATATCGACAAAGGAGTGATAAACATGTTCGCTGACAGAGCTGATATCCATATTAGATCCGGTAAGGGCGGTGACGGCTGCGTAGCCTTCAGGCGCGAGCTTTTTGTGGCCGCGGGAGGTCCAAACGGCGGTGACGGCGGACGTGGCGGTGACGTCGTATTTGAAGTCGACAAAAACGTCAACACTCTCACTGATTACCGCTATGTAAGAAAATACAGCGCGCAGAACGGTGAAAACGGCCGTGGGAACAACTGCACGGGCGCGGACGGCGCCGATGTGGTGCTCAAAGTCCCCGAGGGCACGGTCATCAAAGAAAAGACCACAGGCAAGGTAATTGCCGACATGTCAAACGGGAACATCCGTGAAGTCGTTTTAAAAGGCGGACGTGGAGGCAAGGGAAACCAGCACTATGCCACAAGCACCATGCAGGTCCCTCAGTATGCGCAGCCCGGACAGGACGCAACCGAGCTTGACGTGACATTGGAGCTCAAGGTCATTGCCGATGTGGGACTTGTGGGATTTCCAAATGTGGGAAAATCCACGTTCCTTTCGATGATCTCAAACGCAAAGCCAAAGATCGCAAATTATCACTTTACAACGCTTTCTCCGAACCTCGGAGTGGTAGACCTTAAGAACGGCGACGGCTTCGTTGTCGCGGACATTCCCGGCCTCATAGAGGGCGCCTCGGAAGGCGTGGGTCTCGGCCTGGATTTCTTAAGGCACATCGAGCGCTGCAAAGTGCTCATACATATAGTTGACGCCGCAGGCACTGAAGGACGTGATGCCGTAAACGACATCTATGCCATCAACAAAGAGCTTGAGGCATATAAAGAAAAATACAACATGAAAGACAAGCCGTGGGTCATCGCGGCAAACAAGCTTGACGTGCTCTACGGAGAGGAAAAGGACATTGCGGTCCAGCTCCTTACCGATGAATTTGGGCCGCAGGGCATAAAAGTTTTTCCCATTTCCGCGGCAACGGGAGAGGGCGTCGACGCATTGCTTTTTGCGGTAAATTCGATGCTGAAGAGCCTTCCCGACGACCCTGTCGTTTTTGAAAAGGAATTCTTCCCGGAAACTCTTGAAAAAGACACAGAGCCGTATTTTGTGAACTATGATGAAGACGAGGATGTCTATGTGATCGAAGGCCCGAGGATCGAAAAGATGCTGGGCTACACAAATCTCGATTCGGAAAAAGGTTTTGAGTTCTTCCAGAATTTCCTTAAGACCAACGGGATACTTGAAGACCTTGAAAACCTCGGCATCAAAGACGGAGATACCGTAAGGATGTACGGATGGACATTTGATTATTATAAATGATCGGAGAGAAAAACATGATCTCAACCAAGCAGCGAGCATATTTAAGAGGACTGGGCCAGAATCTTGACCCCATTTTCCAGATCGGAAAAAACAGCCTCACACCTGAATTTACCGAAGCTATCATCGAAGTCCTCGAAGCCCGGGAACTCATAAAGATATCGGTATTGAAAAACTGTGACGACGATCCGAAGGAGCTTGCGCAGCTTCTTTCCGACAGGACTCACACCGATGTTGTTTCGGTCATCGGAAAAAAGATCGTCCTCTATAAGCAGGCAAAGGATCCGAAAAAGAGAAAGATCGAGCTTCCATAAAGATTTTTTCCGGAGGACAGATTCGTGAAAAAAGGAATCCTTGGCGGGACCTTTAATCCCATTCACAATACTCATCTTGCGATCGGGATCGCGGCAAAGGAGCAGTTTTCGCTTGATGAAGTGATCTTCATGCCTTCAAAGCAGCCTGCATACAAAAAGGACGTAAAGATCGCAAGCGAGACAGACCGGCTGAACATGACCGAGCTTGCCGTGAGATCGATAGGCGGGAGCAAAGCGGGATTTTTTTCATCGGACTTTGAATACAGGCGCGAAGGAAACACCTATACCTGGGAAACGCTCACGCTTTTACATGAAGCGGAGCCCGAAACGGAATTCTTTTTTATCATCGGCGCTGATTCACTGATGAACTTTGACAAATGGGTGAAACCCGATGTGATCTCAGGCCTTTCAGTGCTTCTTGTGGCGCCCCGTGAAGGCGTGAGCGATGAAGATGTAAGGTCAAAGATAAAAGCCCTGAAAGAACGTTTTAACAGCGATATAAGAGAGATAGATCTTAAAAAGGACGCCACTTCTTCATCAGAGATAAGGAACGGATCCGGGGACAGGGATTTTCCGCTTTGCCCCGCATCCGTAAGCGCATATATAAGGGAACACGGCTTGTACGGCACAGACAGCACCACATTTACAAAAGAGGATATTCGGGATTTTTTTGACAAAATGCAGCATACGCTTTCTCCCGACAGATTCATGCATTCCGTCGGAGTGGCTTACATGTCTTCATGCCTTGCCTATTCTTACGGCGTTCCTTCCGACAAGGCGCTGGTTGCGGGGCTTCTCCACGACTGTGCAAAGGAGATAGAAAAGAATGAGATGGAGCGGTTGTGCGATGAGAACTGTGTTCCTCTTACCGACATCGAAAGACGCATTAAAGCGCTGATCCATGCGCGTTACGGCGCATATCTCGTGAAACACCTTTACGGTATCGAAGACACTGATATAATTAACGCTGTGGACAATCATACCGTGGGACGTCCGGGGATGAGCAGGCTTGAGCAGATCGTATTTTGCGCGGATTTCCTTGAACCCGGCAGAAAATATCACTGCGAGCCGTCTCTCGATGAGCTGAGAAAGCTGATCTTCACCGATATCGACAAGACTACGGTGCTGATCCTTGAAAACCAGATGGACTATTTCAAGGAAAAGCCGAGAGATATAGATCCGAGGTCCATGGAAACACTTGAATATTACAGAAACGTGCTTAGGAAACGGGGAGCAACGGAGGAAAAATGACCGGTTGCGGTGCAACGGAGGAAATATGAATAAAGAAGTTTTAAAACGGATAGTAAATGCCATCGAAGACAAAAAGGCAGAGCGCGTAAAGGTGCTCGATATAAGCCTCATCTCGGTGATGGCAGATGTATTTGTTATAACGAGCGGATCGAACACATCACAGCTTGAAGCGATCACAGACGCCGCACACGAGGCTTTCACCAAGGAAGGCATCGATTTCAAGACCGAAGGCGATGCGGCTTCAGGATGGGTGCTGATCGACGCAGGAGACATCATTTTGCATATTTTTTCAAGAGAAGCAAGGGATTTCTACGATCTTGAAAGAATATGGAAGGACGGAGCGGTAATCGAACTGTGACAGGCTCCGGGTGACATGCCCGTATGAAGACTGACCCCATAAAAAAAGCTTTTTACATGATGCTCACTGTGGCAGCGCTTGCCATAGCGGGCATTTTTGTGCTTCATGGGGAAGTCTGCTTTGCTTATGATATCACATATTATGACCACACTGTCGGAATAAATGTCACAAATTCTTCAGAGCCCGTAAACTATGTCGTTAACGAAAAGCCTGTGTTTTTAAGCCATCCCGGGATCCAGATAAACGGTATCGCGATAGGTGACGTTTTTGAGCTTTTCAGGGACGAAATGGGGCTTTCGGTGACTTATGACGACGTTACAGGAAATATAACGATAAGTGACGGCCAAGTTACCGTAAGGCTCAAAGTCGGAACTTACGATGCGATAGTGAACGACCGTGTTGCGGAGCTTGACGCCGCGCCGTTAAAGATCACATTTCAGGGCGAAAGCTCCTACAGGATATTCGTTCCCACGAGGTTTGTTTCGGAAAGCCTCGGATATGACTATGTGTGGACCTATGCAAACTCCACGAGCCGCATAACGCGCGTGATGCACTTGAATTTAGGGGACAGGCGCGTGGATTACAACGGAGAGTTCTACGGTGTAATATGCAACGGAAAACGTGTCGATCTCAGCTCTTTCCCCGTTATATATAGTGACGGCGTCCTGATAGGCCGCGCGAAAAAGATATTTGAGGCGCTCGGATGCACTTATTATCAGGACAGCGAAAACATCGTGATCCGTTATGGCGATATATCCTGCAATATGCAGTTTGGCATGAATGCTGCCTATGTGAACGGAAAAAAGATGATCATGGATGCGCCTGCCATGACTGTCACAAACAGGCACACATCCGTTTCTTACGCGGCTGTGCCCATAGAAGCGTGCCTCCAGGCGCTTGGCTTTTCTTTTTCCTATGACAACACACAGAAAGAGATACTGATCTTCACATCCGATTCATCGGGAGACCCCGCAAGGAACCAGTTTTTATATGGTTTAAGCTTTGAGCCTGCGGCGCCAGAAACCCATGCGGTATCATCGGTCTCAAACAGGATATTTGATTTTTCGACCGATTCTTCTCTGGAAGCGGAACTTGAAAAAGAAATGGGAGAGGGTCGCGGAAATAAGTGCCTTACAAGGGTTTCGGGATATGCGCTTGAAAACTCCGACGCTGTGGTGCTTTACGGACCGTCAAAAGCTGAAATGGAATTTTATCTTGACGGCGCGATGCTCCTTATAAATCTGCCCGGAGTGCGGGATTTCTGCGGTGAAAATATCTATAATCCGGTGAACGCTCCTCAGAAATATATAAATTATTGCCTTGTTTCGTCAAACAGGAACGGAACAACAATTATACTTTATCTTGAGCCGGAAATGCAGTATTATGTATATGAAGCAGGTGACGAATATGTTTCCGTGCATGTGACGATGGCTGATATTTCTGCGCGTGACAACGGTTTTACCGCGGAGAACAGCACGGACTATGTTGAAAGGCCCACAGATCCCGCAAAGCTTCCGGACGACCGCATACTTATCCCGCTTCCCGCAGGAACTCAGATCTCTTCCGTACGTGACACAGACAATTATATCAACTATAATTTTGTTATCCAGATAAAAGGCGATGTTTCGGACTTCATAAAGAGCAGGGGAGTGCTGAATCCTTATTCCGTTGTGGAGGGATATGCGGTCACATATAACAGAAATTCGGGTTATACAAGCGTTTCGTTTGATACAAAGCTTGTAGTTGCCTATACTTATGAGATCATAAACGCCCATCTGTGTGTGCGCGTGGCACGTCCGAATGAGATATATGACAAGATAGTCCTTCTTGACGCTGGACACGGCGGTAAGGATCCCGGAGCGAGCGCAAACGGTGTTAATGAAAAAGACCTTAATTTCAAGATCTTAAACGAATATGCGGCAGAATACTTTAAAGATTCAGGTATAAAGGCATATTTCACAAGAACAACGGATGTTCTGATAAGTCTTAACGACAGGGCAGTCTTTGCAAACGAAGTCTGCGCGGACATCTTTGTGAGCCTGCACATGAACTCAAACAACAGTTCATCACCTAACGGCACTGAAGTGTTTTACTCCGAATCAAACAACAAAACGCTGTCAAACGGACTTTCAAGCAAGAAAATGGCCCGGCTTTTTGCGGATGACATATCGGCGGCAATCGGAACGAAAAACCGCGGGATCACATCCGAAGCGTTTTATGTGGTAAAATACAATAAAGTGCCTGCGGTGCTCATAGAACTCGGATTCATTTCAAATTCATCGGATTTTTCAAAACTCACAAATGAGACTTACCAGAGAAAAGCCGCTGAGCAGATATTCAAAACCACGAAAAAACTTTTTGATACCTACCCGAGGTGAGAAATGACTGGAATTATTACCACAGCAGATATTTTAAGTTTCATGGTCGTTACGGTGATCCTGATCGGCGCTTTGATGAGCTCAAAAAAGAGCAGAAGGACTTCTACAAAGATGTTCATAGGCCTTATGATCACAGATCTTTTGGCCATCATCGTGGATATCATCAGCTACACCTCTGAAGATTTTATTGTAAACGACACATTGATCAGGCTCATAAATCTGCTCGCATATTCTTTTATCGTGCTTCTCCTTGTCATGTTTTCGTTATACATGATATCTGTAATACGCGAAAAAACAAAAATTTCATACAGAATGCTGATCCCTGTACTCATAATGTCGGGCATTAATATCATTTTACTTGTGATAGGAACGTTAAACAGAAAGCTGTTCACGATCATCGAACACAAATATGTTGCACGTGAGTGGCATCTGATACCTTATGTAATGGCATTACTTCATCTGCTGTATCTGAGCTTTATAATGATAAAATACTGCAGGGGGATAGAGAAGCGGTTTATACTGGGTCTTAGTTCTTATCTGTTTTTCCCGTTTTTGCTTTCGATAGGCGTACTTTTTTTCAATTTTCCGGATTTTACTTATGCAACAGCGTCGCTGACATTCCTTGTGATCTATGTGGCCATACAGTCGCAGACGATCACCGAAGTATTGCTGAGGGAGAAGATCCTTAACGAGGTTTCGTATATTGACTCGCTTACAGGCCTTAAAAACCGCAGGGCCTACGACGAATATCTGCAAAACGTGGAAAATGAGGCCGGCAAGGGAGTGGCGTTTTTTGACCTGAATTCGTTGAAATATACAAACGACACCTATGGACATGCTTCAGGTGACAGGTTGATCAAAAGCTTTGCCGATATGCTGAGGGAGGCTTTTCCCGACGGGCATTGTTTCAGGATAAGCGGTGACGAATTTGTCGTTTTACTTCGATCAAACTCAAAAAAAGAAATCGAAAAACGAATGGATTCATTTTATGAGGCTGTCTATAAAAAAGACCGTATGGCGGCAATGGGTTTTGTTTATAATGATGACCGCGATATGTTGAGCATGGTCAGAGAAGCCGAGAAAAAGATGTATTCGGATAAGGCTTTGTACTATAAAGAGACCGGAAAAGACAGAAGGATCTGAAAAGGGTGATATGTATTATTTCGCTAAACGCGAGTTTAACGACAAAATATGGCGTATAAAGACCGAAAAGGGATGATAATATGAAAAACCTTACGTACAGCGAACAACAAAAAATAAGCAACACCGAAAAGCTCCGTGACCTTCTTGAGTTCCTTCCGGCTTTTGTAAGGACTTTTTTCAGAGGCATCGAACAAACTTCGCAGCCACGCACAAGGATCGCTTACGCTGTGGATCTTAAGTCGTTTTTCGATTATCTTAAAAAAACCGATATCGACATGTTTTTATCTGCTGCAAAGGAAAATGACAAAACGTTCTCTGATGCGATAAATGAGGATAAAGACAAGGATTTCCCCGTTAAGGAACTGAATAAACGATTGACGGATCCGAAATTCCTTGAAAAGATCGATGCCACGATGATCGAGGAATACCTGGAATATCTCCAGTATTATGTTGACGAAAACGGCCATGAACAGACAAATTCCGAAGCCGGCTTAAAGCGGAAACTTTCGTCATTGCGCTCGATGTTCAACTATTTCCATACGCACCGTCTGATCAACGAAAACCCGACTCTCCAGGTCAGTATGCCTAAGATCCATGAAAAAAACATCATCAGGATGGATGCCAATGAAGTCGCGGAATTCCTGGATACTGTGGAATCAGGTAACAGTTTAACGAAAAATCAGCTTGCGTTTCACGAAAAAAATAAAGTCAGAGACCTTGCAATAACCACACTTATGCTAGGTACAGGGATCCGTGTGTCCGAATGTGTCGGACTTGACATAAAAGATGTGGATCTTGATAATGACAGGATAAATATAGTCAGAAAAGGCGGAAACGAATCTTTTGTATATTTCGGTGAAGAAGTGCGCACCGCTCTCCTATCATATCTTGAACAGCGAAAAAAGACCGAAGCCGTTCAGGGCAGCGAAAACGCTCTCTTCCTCTCCAACCGCAAAAGCCGTATGACTGTGAGAAATATCGAGATCCTGGTAAAAAAATATGCAGGGATCTCCGTATCTTCAAAAAAGATAACCCCGCATAAACTCCGCTCAACATACGGAACACAGCTGTATTCCGAGACCGGAGACATTTATCTTGTTGCTGATGTCCTTGGTCATAAGGATGTAAACACGACCAGACGACATTATGCCGCTCTTGACGAGGAACGCCGTCGCTCGGCCAAGGACGCCGTAACCTTAAGAGAATCTAAAACCTGAATCTTTTAAGCTCTGCCACGACTTTTTCAAGCTCAATAAGTTCTTCGGGCTTTAAATGTCTGTCGGCAAGATATTCATGAAAAAAGTTGGTGATGGAACCATTGTAGACCTTGTCAAACAATGCCTGGGTCTCGATCTTCTGCACCTCTTTTTTTGTAATAAGAGCGTTGCATTTAAATCCGGGTTCCTCACGTCTTATGGCACCTTTGTCGATAAGGCGGTTGATAACGGTATAAGTGGTATTCTTTTCCCAGCCGATGTAATCTTTTATTATGAGCGCGATATCCTTAGCCGCAAGAGAATCATTGGACCAAAGAAGCTCCATTACATATAATTCACCTTCATGTAAACGAATATCTTTACTCATGCCGACCACCCTGTAACAAATCTCCAAACTACAAAAGTAGATTGGGATGCAGGAAATATTCTAACACGGTAGAAAAGAAAAATCAATAGTCAATATTTGCTTATTTCATCGCAAAAAATGTTTTCATCCGATCACATGCAAAACATTGAATATACAGGTATTGTCTCTCTTCCGTCTTCCGATTTGAAGTTGTCGTCAGCAATCCTTAATACCGTTTCTCCGGACCTGATCTTTAAAAAGGATGATATGCTCCGGGCCAGGTTTCTTCCGTTACTCACGTCCACGGGATACTCTTTTTCTTGGTCATTTATGACTACCGGAAGCTCTGCGCGGTTACCTGATTCCCAGAAAAAGTTCTTTATTTTCTTTTCATTCAATGTTTGTAGAATGTAATTCTGGAGTCTCAGTTCGTATTCTACATCTGTAACCTCATCGCTTTTTGATGAGGAAAAAAATGAAAATTCCGGATAAAACAGCTTGAATTTTTTTTCATCCTCCAACTCATATTGTCTTATGACAAGTCCGCGTTTTTCAAGCTCTGAAATGGCATCGGCATACATTTTGTATGTGACGCCGTTCCTTATAAGCCCGAACATGAACTTCTGGTTTGGCTTTTTAAGCTCCGCTTCAAGCACTCCAAGTATCTGTCTGCACTTTGTGCGTAAGGATTCGTCGGTAAGATATTCAAGCGCATGATATGCGTAAAGCCTTGCTCTTTCCTGCTTTTTTGTGATATTTACGGACGTACGGGCAGCAAGATAGTCATTAACCACTTCGGGCATTCCGCCCACCCAGATATATTCCTCAAAATCGGATAAAAGCTCGTCATGCACTATGTCGGGCATCCTTTTTCTGCTCTTGTAATGGGTTTTTAACGCTTCCACATACCATTCGGAGCCTGATGCAATGAGAAATTCGTCAAATTGCATCGGAGTAAGGTGCCTTATCGTTATCTTGTCTCGAAAGTCGCAAGGAACGAGGTCAAAAGCGCTTACAAATATCCATTTACAGGACTTTTCAGCGGCATATCGCATGAGTTTCAGTGCTGAGACCGGGTAATTTTCAACATCGTCAAATATGACAACCGACGAATCAAGGATCTCCTGTGATAGTTGAAAATGCTCCGCAACAAAGGCATAAGGATCCTCGGAATCAAGAAAAAGCGCATAATAAGCCGAATCCCGCTCGGTCTTAAAATAGACGCTCGTTTCACAAAAATCGTGAGTATAATTGTTTACAAGCCAGGTCTTTCCAACGCCTTCTATACCATACAGAAAAAAAGGCCCGTTTTTGTGTTCTCCCCAGTATTTAAGGTCTTCTATAAGATTTCTCTTCATGTCCGGCTCCGAAGCAAAATATCATTTATTCTTTAAAGTTTTAAGGAGCTTTTCAAAATAATCCGGTAAAGGTGCTGAAAACTCCATATATTGTTTTGTTGTTGGATGTATGAATCCCAGATCTCTTGCGTGCAGGCACTGTCCCTGCAGCTTAAATGCTTTTTCAGCGCAGCCGTAAGTTTCGTCACCGAGCAGAGGATGCGCGATATATGCCATATGCACACGTATCTGGTGAGTCCTTCCCGTTTCAAGTCTGCATTCTATATAGTCATGCTTACCGTCAAGGTGGTCAAGCACACGATAATTTGTAATGGCTTCCTTACCGTTTGGTACCACGGCCATTTTAAGCCTGTCTTTCGGATCACGCCCGATCGGCGCCTCTATGCGTCCCTCCTCGTCTTTAAGAGCGCCCTTGGTTATCGCGACATATTTTCGTGTGATGGAATGTTCTTTTAACTGCTCAGAGATAAACGCATGCGCCGCATCGTTTTTACATACCACAAGAGCGCCTGTCGTATCTTTGTCTATGCGATGGACTATACCGGGGCGCAGAACGCCGTTTATGCCCGATAATGAACCCTTGCAGTGGTACATGAGAGCATTTACGAGAGTCCCCGTATAATGCCCCGCGGCGGGATGTACGACCATATCCTTTGGCTTATTCACGACTATCACGTCGTCGTCTTCATAAAGCACATCGAGAGGGATGTTTTCAGGGCGTATGTCGGGCTCCTCGGCAGGCGGAAGCGTTATCGTAACAGTATCGCCGTAGACCGTCTTGTAGCTTGCTTTTATGTTTTTTCCCGATACAACAACAAAACCGCCATCTATCAGTCTCTGGACAGCGGTTCTTGAAATATTTTCGAGATTTTCGGCGATGACCTTATCGATCCTGTCACCGGCAAACTCCTCATCGATTGTGATGATCACACGATCCATAGCGTTCCTTTAATCTTATGATTTCTTTTTCTTTGGGAAAAGGAATTCAAAGTTGTCATTCTTGTATTTTGTGAGCACAAGGATAACGATCAGCACCGCGGAAACAGTGATGCAGCAGTCCGCAAAGTTGAATATAGGAAAGTTGATCAGCTCAAAATAAAGGAAATCGGTCACATATCCCATTGCGATCCTGTCAATGGTATTTCCGACTGCGCCTGCGATCATGGCCGTATCCGCCCAGAGAAGCCACAGATACTGCTTTTCCTTGGGGAGTCTGATATAAACATAGACAAGTATCACAAAGAGCAAAATGGAAACGATGAGCAGAAAATCCACTTTTCCCTGTAAGATGCCCCAGATGGAGCCCCTGTTTTCAAGATAATGCAGGCTGAAAACTCCCTTGATCACGTCAATGGTATCTCCGCCGTTCGCTGGATTTAATCTTGTTCTCGCAAACACCTTCGTTATCTGGTCGATCACAACAAGCGTAGCAAGAACAAGCGCCTGGATCACATATGTAATTTTAGATAATCTTATTTTCATAGTGCAGGTTTATCAGTTGACAGATTCGGGATTTATGAAATCAAAGCCTTCGGGAAGGCTGAAATCGGCGGCTGTGTCCGCATCGGGAACTTCTTCACGCTCCACGGGCTGCATGGGCGCCATATCGGCGTCGTCAAGCGCCTCGTCAGAGAAGGTGACATTGAAGCTGTCGGAATTCAAAAGCTCGATCTGCGCGTTTGCGAGATTTTTGAAATTCACCTTGTAGGTCTCATATATCTGCCTCATGGTGAGTATCTGCTTTCTTATGCCGTCAAGCTCACGCCTTGCGTCGCTTAAGATATTCTGCGCCTTAAAAACAGCGTCGTTTTCGATCTGACGCGCATTTACAAGAGCGGCTGCCTTTTCTTCCTCTGCGGTCTTTTCTGCGAGGATAAGGGCCTTCTGCATCGTTTTTTCAATGGATTTGTATCTTCCGAGCGCTTCGTTTAAGACATTCATCTTGTCCTCAAGCTCAAGCTTTTCCTTGTAAACTTCGGAATAACTGTCAGCCACTTCGCGCATGAAAACATCTACGTCTTTTTTGTCATAGCCGAGTCCGCCCGACTTGAATACTTTGTTTTCTATCTCAACAGGTGTAAGCATTTCAAACCTCTTTAAGTTAAAATTTTACTGTCTGTATCCGCTTCTTTGCGTGTTCTGTGGTGTGCCGGACAAAGTGGGCACTTCAAAAGAACCGCCGGAAATGGATGCGATATAATCTCCGCTGATCTCAACATTCTGAGGGGAAATTATGAAATTGTTCACGGAAACCTGATGGATGTTGGCTTCAAGGGCATAGAGCGTGCCTCCTATGAAATCCATGATCCTTTGACCCGTGTAGTCGTCGATCCCGTCAAAATTAAGAAAAACAACTCTTGACGCCTTTAACATATCGCAGATCTCCTGCGCGTCTTCAAAGCGCTTGGGATGAAATACACAAATATCCGAACTTGAAGCTGATCTCATCTGCACCGGTATCCTTCCCGAAGATGTGCGGCTTTCCTGTCTGCTTACGGAGCTGCGCTTTATGGGAGCGGGTTCCTCATCTTCTTCATCATCGTCGTCAAAGTTTGCCAAAGACCGGGAGGAGTCATATTTCCTGAGGTTGCTCTCTCTTGCCGGAGTTTCTTTTTTTACGGGCTTTTCGGGTTCGGGCTTCGTCTCGAAATCATCCTCGAGCTCGTCGTCTTCATCCGTAAGTCTTAATCCGTTCAAAATACGTTCTATAAGTTTAGCCATCGTTTTGTCCTTTAATAGATTGTTTGTATGTTTCTTTTCCTTTATTATCAATGTTTTTAAGCCTTATGTCAACAATAAAAACATGATTTTCAATAGATGACCGCGCTTTCCGTGACATGTTCCGCGTCAAGCGCGATATGGTCAAATTCCGAAAGCCCGGACATTGAATTTTTCTCGATTATCACATAATCTCCGCTCGAGGTGATCCGCACAATGCGCCTGAACAGCGCATAACCGTTGTTCACATTGTAAGCGCCTTCCACCTTTGTGATAAAGACATAGAGCATGGACCTTTCGTTTTCCGAGCCTGTCGCTATATAGGTGTCGCTCGGAAAAGCATTTGTGTCTATATAGTAATACTGTCCGTCTGAATAAAATATCTCGACATCCTTGTTGATATAGGTGCGTTCGCCCTTGTCGGGATCGTAACTCTCGGTCTTTAACGCAAACACATCGCTGTCGGAGCCTTGCACGAAATATTCCGCGGGTATCCTGTAATAGTTCTTGTAAACGAGCGAAGTCACGGGGATCTTAAGGCCTTCTGACCCGGCTGTGTCGAACGATATCGTGAGATACCTGTATTTGGTATAGTTTGTGATAAATTTGGAAAGATAGATGGTTATATAGTAATCATCGTCTTTTACAAAAGAAGTGAAATCCGCAGTAATGGTCTGTCTCCCGTTAACGGTAAAGGAAACGGATTTTTTTTCGTGAAGCTTCTTGAAAAGGTTTTCATCTATATGCACGATGATCTTCCAGTTGTCTTCGGTTATCAGCTTGTACACGGAAGACCCGGCGGCCAGAAGTTCTGACGTGTAGAGCGATGTGCACACCTCGTTTCCGCTTTTGAAAAGCTCGGGCGTTACGTTGTCCTCCGTGATCAAGGGCATCTCATCTATGGAATATGACAATATCCCCGCTTTTTCGGATTTTACAACGCTGAAATTTGACGAAAGTCCTGTCTCCGCAACGATCTTGTTGAGGTTTTGCAGCAGCGTCTCGTCAAGCTGCTTTCTGTACGAGGTGAGAAGCTGTTCTTTTAAGCCTTCGTAATCGGAAAACCTTGAGCTTTCGGCATATTCTCCGGTAATATATCTTTTCAGATTCTGCACATCTTCGTTTGACAGCTTTATCTCGGAAGTATCACCGGTCAGCCTGTTGTAGATGGATTTATCGGAATCGATGGAATAGACCGTCTCGTTCTTCCTTATGCGGTCGCCTTCCTGGTAGTAATAATTGACATAGCCCGCCATGTCGGTCTTAAAGATCTCTTCCGAACGAACAATAAGCCCCTTGTAGGTTTGCGTTGAATAAAGCGTTCCGGAAGGGACTTCATATATCGATATCTCGGACTTTGTAAAATAGATATACACGTTTATCACAATGTATATGATGATGAACAGAAATACGACAAGTCCGATATTGATATCCTTATAGGTTTTTATTTTTTCTGCACGTACTTTTGCCAAAATAAAAAAACCTTGATTTCTTTAACGTAAACGGCACAAGGCAGGAAATCCCGCCCCGTGCCGGAAAAGACTGTTATTTCCAAAGGATCATAATGCCACTGTGACCTTCTGTCTGGTCTCAGCGCTTAAGTCGTTTGCGTTTGCGGAAACGCTTAAGATAAAATCAACTTTGAATGATGCTGAAAGGACTTCGAGTTTCTTGAGCACATCATCCATTTCGGCAACGCCGATATTTGCACAGGTAAGGAAGCTGTCAAGGTAAATAGAGGAAATATCATGGTTCTGGGAGATCATACCGCTCAAAAATCCGACAAATTCTTTTGCTCCGTCGATGAAATAGTCCTTAACGTTGATAAGACGGATCTTGTTGTTGAGCTCATACATGTGCTTGCTGTTCTTGTCGATGTAAAGAACGCAGCCGTCAGATGTGAGTGCATCCGAATTAGCCTTGTCAAGTATGATCTTTGTCTTCCCTTTTCCCTTTTCTCCTGCGATAATCTGTATCATAGTACCTTCCTCCCGGATTGATTTATTTTATAATGATCAAATCATTATCAGTTTTTATAGAGCTCACGCCAGTCGAGATCACCTCTGTCGAGGGCTTTGACGAGAAGCTCGGCCGTTGCGATGTTGGTCGCGAACGGGATATTGTGGACGTCGCAGAGAGCTATAATGTCAAAGACATTGGGCTCGTGGATCTTAGGATTCTGCGGGTCCCGTAAAAAGATCATCATGTCTATCTGATTGTTTTCTATCTGAGCGCCCATCTGCTGGGAGCCGCCCAAATGACCGGCAAGATATTTGTGGATCGTGAGGCCGGTCCCCTCTTCGATCATCCTGCCCGTGGTCCCGGTGGCATAAAGATCATGTTTTGAAAGAATGCCGCGATATGCTATGCAGAAGCTCTGAAGCAGTTTCTTTTTGGCATCATGTGCAACAAGGCCGATATTCATCTGATATAGTCCTCGCTTTCCCTGACCTTTACTTCGCCCGTGTTGATGGCGATATTTTCGACCATCCCCAGCATAAAATAGCTGCTGACGGCAGAACTGAGACCGTTACTTACAAACGGCAGTGATATTCCCGTGTTGGGAAAAATAAGTGTTGCCACGCTCATATTTACAAACGCCTGCGACAGGAATATTGTAACACAACCTGTGGCAATAAGTCTACCCATAAGATCCTTGGCATTTATCGCGATCTTGATCATCCTGAAGGTGAGCACCGCAAAAAGCGCGATCACCACAAGTGCGCCAAGGAATCCGAATTCTTCACATATCCCCGTAAAGATAAAATCACTTTCACGTACCGCCACATATACAGTGCCTCTGGGGCCGGTGTCACCTGTGAGAGTCTTCCCGAGAAGCCCTCCCGAGCCTATGGCTTTAAGAGAATTCAGCTGCTGGTACATTTCATCCGGATATTGTTCAGGATGAAGCCATGCAAGGATCCTGAGCTGCTGGTTCGATGTTATGAACATCGGATCGGGCTGCTGCACGTACCAGAATCCGAATATCCCCAAAGGAACAACGATCACGAGCATCGCTATGATGTACTTGATGTTGAATCCCGATGAAAAGAGCATCATCGCAAACATGACACACAGCACTATCGATGTCGAAAGGTCCGGCTGCAGCATAATGAGTCCGAGCGGCGGTGCAAAAACAAATACGGCAAGGATGAACACATAAAACTTGTCCATCTTGTTCTTAAACAGATCATAAAGCTTTGCAAGGCATATGATCATTACAAACTTGGTAAGTTCGGACGGCTGAAAGGAAAAGACGTCCTTTATCCCGAGCCATCTGGTGGCGCCCCAGTATGTGAGTCCGAATCTCGTGAACTTGACTGCAAAAAGGAGCGCAAGATCAAGAAGATAGATCGGTATACTGAGGAGCGTCCAGAAACGGTAATTGAAAAGACTTACGACAATCGCAAAGAATATACCGACAAATACGCCGACAAGCTGTTTGAGGTAAAGCCCTTCCGCCATGTTTGGCATGACATATATCGTATATGAGCCGATACATCCGAGTACAATGGCCACAAAATACAGGAGCAGGTCCAGTTTTTTGTAGTTGTACGATATTAACGTTGCCGCAATCCTTTTAAACATCCTTTAAACTCTTCTGCCCTTCTTTTCCAAGATCGGGATATTTGCCTGAATCGCGCCGTCGGGAGTGATCTTTACGTCAAGGTTCTCCGTGTCGACGTCCACATATTTTGTGATAACTGTGATGAACTCACTCTTTATCTTTTCAAGTGTTTCAGGCGGCAGGCCCTGATGCTCGGAATAGAGCACGAACTGAAGTCTGTTCTTTGCAGAGCTTGCTGATTTGTTCTTTCTTTTACCAAATAAGAATCCCATTTCGTCCCCTCCTTATTTCTTTCCGAAAATTCTGGAGAAGAAGCCCTGTTTCTTGTTGAGATCGAGGAAAGGAACTTCTTCGCCGGTTACACGCAGGCAGATATTCTGGAATGCCTTGCCCGCAAGTGAATCAGAACCAACGAGAGGAACGCCGGTGTTTGTTGAGATAACGATATTCTCATCATCCGGTACGATACCGATGAGGTCGATGGAAAGAACGTCAAGAACGTCTTCCGCGGACATCATCTCTCCGCGCTTGACCATGTCGGGTCTCAGGCGGTTTACGATAAGATCGTAACGCTTTACTTCATTTGCGTCAAGAAGTCCGATGATACGGTCCGCATCACGTACTGCGGAAACCTCGGGAGTGGTCACGACGAGCGCTCTGTCGGCGCCTGCGATCGCATTCTTGAAGCCCTGCTCGATACCAGCCGGGCAGTCGAGAAGGCAGTAATCAAACTCCTTCTTGAGCATATCTGTAAGTGTCTTCATCTGCTCGGGAGTAACAGAGGTCTTGTCTCTGGTCTGCGCGCAGGGAAGAAGATAGAAATTGTTGAACCCTTTAACCTTTATGAAAGCCTGATTTACCTTGCATTTCTGCTCGATGACATCCACAAGGTTATAAACGATCCTGTTTTCAAGTCCCATTACAACGTCAAGGTTTCTGAGACCGATGTCCATATCGATAAGCACAACGCTTTTTCCGAGCTTCGCAAGTCCTGTTCCGACATTTGCGGTGGTAGTGGTCTTACCTACGCCGCCCTTACCGGATGTTACTACGATTACCTCACCCATTTAGAATCCTCCGATATTAAATAATTATATCATTAAGAACCGATTTGTTGATGAGCTCGATAGCTATCGTATTATCCCTTACGATCGCTATCTTCGGTTCATGCTCTTCATTTAGTGTGCTTACGACCGATTCGGAAGAACGCGCTATGATGTCGCCTATCCTTATCTGAGCCGGGTTCATCGTGAGCGCTGCCACAAAGCAGTCATTGTTACCTGCGCTTCCGGCATAGGCATTTCCTCTTAATGCTCCGAGCACTATGATGTTGCCCTTTGAAAACACCTCGCCGCCGGTGTTCACGTCACCGATTATTATAAGGCTGCAGTCTTCGTTCAGCACTACTCCGGAACGTACATTTCCTTTGTAAAATTTTGCAATCTTTGAAAGATCGACATCGGCTGTGTTTTCAGCAAGCTCAGCATTTCCGGGAAATACATAATCTCCGAGTGAAGGCGCTGCCGGATCCGGCGCCGATGACTCCTCGGACCTGTTGAGCACAGGGCTCTCGGCGAAGGTCCTTACGGGATCATCAGTTACCTGAGGGAAATCCTGAACAGGCTCAGGCACAGGTTCAGGTTCGGGCTCTTCATATGTCTCCACCGCCCTTCTGAACTTCATTTCGGTGCCTACGTTAAAATCCATCACGCAGACGATGTTCAGGCTGCAGCTGTTTGTGATGATATCAAGGAGTTCGTCCTTCTGATGTTCGTCAAGCAGCTTTCCTTCAAATCCGATCGCAATGCTCTCGGTGCCGAACATCCTGCCTGTCACGGGGCTCTTGAAGAGCTTTTCCGTTTCCTCCTTGATCAGGTCAAAAGAAGCCTGTGTGGAAATATTCAATGTCAGACCGTATTTATTGCCTTTCAGCTTAACAATGTCATTTGCCATTACAATCTCCTTTGAGCGTTAATCTCCAATCGTGATGACTTCGCCTATGTCGACTTCTTCTTTTATGTCATAGTATCTTTTGTATACCGCATTTGCAACAAGCGCTGCGTTCGTTCCCGAATATCCGTTTGAGATGACGGCCACGACACTTGTCTCGGGATCGTTCATCGGAGCAAACGAGATGCAGAGTCCGTGAGGCGCGTTGTTATCGGAAACCTCGGCTGTACCTGTCTTTGCCGCGCAGTCAAAAGGTATGATGGAAAATGCTTTTTTAAGTGTGGTCGAGTTTGTGATAACTCTCTGCATTCCGTAGTGGATCTGGTACCAGGAGTTTGACGAAAGCCCCGTGACTGTCCTTATCACAGTAGGATTGCATTTATAGATCACAAGTCCGTCTTTGTCGGTTATCCTGTCGATAAGGGTATATTGGTAAACAGTGCCCTTTGTCGCCATTGCCGTCGCATAGCGCGATATCTCGGTCGCGGTAAACTTATGCCCATATCCGATGGATGCACGGACCGCGTCGGCTTTTGCAACGGACGGCTCGGCTTCGGGAACTTCTATCCCTGTGTTTTCCGTAAGTCCGAACATCGCCGCTGTCTCTGTCAGATATCTGATACCCTGTGAATCGGAATACTTTGAAAGTCCCTTGCTTGCAAGCCTGTAACCCACTTCAAAGAAGTAATAGTTACAGGAGTTCATGATCGCGTCGGAAACGTTCTGGTTTCCGTGGCCCTTTTCCCTCCAGCAGGCGGGACTCGGGTCGATCTTTGTGAATATGATGTCATCGTGTATCTTTTCACTTGTGGAGATGACATTGTTCAAAAGACCGCAGACAGCCATCATGGGCTTTATAGTGGAACCCGTTGCTGTCCTCTGCTGTGTCACACGGTTGTACAAGGGATTACTGTTGTCACGTAAGAGCTCCTGGTAATACTCCCAGTCGATCTTGTTTGCGAGCTTGTTGTTCTCATAACTCGGATAGTTTACAAGAGCAAGCACCTCACCGGTGCGGCAGTCGGCCTGTACTATCACGCCGCTGCAAGGCTCGAGAGCTAGCTGTGCGGGCGTTATCTCAAGGTTTTCGAGCTTTTCGATCATAAAATCGTATGCGCTCTTGTTCCCGTTATATACCTTTTTGTAATCCGCTTCGTTATATTCTATCACATTTTGATCGAATAATAAAAGACAAATTTGCTTTCCTTTTAATTTATAATCAAATATCAGATCGCGGTAGATCATGAGGTCAAATTCGGGGTTGTCGTACAAGGTCTCGAACGTTTTGTCGAGCAATATCTCATAGATCTCTTCAGTGGTCCTGAAGCTTCCCTCGATACCGAGATTTTCAAGCGATACCCACTCAGAATTTATCGCATGTACCATATATTCGTAAAAGCTTGTCTTGTCCGCGTCGTAAGCGATGTATACGGGATCCGTCGTATCTATCTTTTCAGTATCGAGATACTTCTTTGTCTTCATCTGCGAGTAAAAATAGTTGACAAAGTCCTGCAGTTCCTCGGAAAGCCTGTCCGCATGCGTGGTATTTCCGTATCTGAAATGGTTTTCGAGCGAATCTATGACATAATCTCGAAATGATGTATAGAGCTCATAAACACCTTTTGAAAGCTCCGAACCGTTCGGGTCCGAGATCTTGTCCATATCCAGCACATAATTGTGGAAAAGCGCATAATACACTTCATATATCGGGATAAGGATGTCGTCGGAGCTCTCTCCTTTTGTACCGTAATCCATCTTGGGCGTGATAGCGGAGACCAGGACCTTCATGATATTCTCTTCGAGCAGATAGTAATAATCCTTCTGAAGCTCCGCATCGAGCGTGAGATAGATGTTATTTCCCGACACCGGCTCCTGCTTTACGGTAGAGCTTAAAATCCTTCCTGAGGAGTTCAGCGTGATGAGTTCAATGCCCTTCTTTCCCGAGAGCTGTTCTTCAAATTCCTTTTCTATGCCGGTCTTTCCCACATAGTCGGTTGTCGTGTAAAAACTGCCTTCCGTTCCGTTCAGTTCTTCAAGCTCTTTTTCGTTTATGAGGCCGGTATACCCCATCACATGGGCAAAATATTTGTCGTAAGTATAAATACGCTTTGTCTGCTGTTCCACGGAAACGCCGGGAAGATCCGCTTTTGCCTCCATGAGAGCCGCTATCGTGACCTCGTCGACATTTGTAACGAGCGTATATCTGTAAGCTCTGTCAGCATTTGAGAAATACTGGTAGCGTACGGTAAGTATATCAAGCTGTTCTGAAATGGAATAATCGTCACTTACCTGGAACATCGCGGCGGACTTGTTTCCGTGAGCAAGGAAATCAAACACTTCGGCAGCGGTCGCGTTTTTCTGTTCATTTGTCAGACGGTTTACCGAAGTGAGTCCGTATGCGTTCTTTTTAAACCTGAGTTCCGCGTTTCCGCTCACATTGAACTGAGGAACGTTGTTTTCGTCAAGATAGATCGCAAATTCGATCTCGGGCTCGTATCCGTGTGCTCGGAGAAGCTTGTAGAGCTGCACTATCATCTCGTTTTTCTGGGCATTCGTAGTGAGTACCGCCGTATCCTCAAGAAAAACGGAATATGACAGCTCGTTATATGCAAGGAGCACCCCGTTCTTGTCATAGATATTTCCCCTTGTTGCAGGGATATATCTTTCTTTGACGGTATAATATTCCTTCTTTTCGGCTACTTCCGCACCCTTCACGATCTGGAGATTGTACAGCCTGAACACAGGTACCAAAAGCAGGGCACCGAAAACGATGCCGATGTAAAACACTCTTGATGTCAGTATTTTCTTAATGGACTGTAATATCCTGTTAATTATCATCTGCCACTCCGCCGGTGAACGAGATCAGTTTCTCGAGGAGAAGGAAAAGCGGATACATAAAAAGCCCCACGATCAGTGTGTAAATGACACGCGGGATTATGGTATTCGCCATATAACCGAACAGCCCCGTCTTTCCCATGAGAAGAAAAGTCCCGCAGTAGTAAGCCACGGAATATACCACTTCTCCCACAAAGACAAGCGCATTCGGTATTATATAGTCATGTGCGTCAAATACTTTGTTTGAATAACCTGCAAGATAGGCAACTCCCATATAGATAAGAGGGCACAGGCCTATAATGCCTCCGGACATGATATCAAGGAGAAGTCCGGAAAGGAATCCGACGATTATCGCTTTGTTCTGGCCGCCCATATATGCGACCGAGATCACAAGTATCAAAATACAGTCGGGAACGACGCCCGAAAGCGAAAAATATGAAAAGACCGAGGTCTGAAGTATGAAGCAGACGAATATTTCAATTAGATAAACGATCGCTCTGATCATGTGACCCCTTCTTTACTCTTCGGTCTCCTTGAGGACCGTTATCACGAGCACTTCATCAAGATGTTCAAAATCAACTGCCGGAACAAGCACGGCGGCCTTTGTCATATTGCTCGAATCCACATAGACATCTTTTACATATCCGATGAGGATGCCCGGGAGATATCTGTCGCTTATGTGTGAGACTACGACTTCTTCGTTGTTTATCACGGAAGCGTTCATCGAGATCATGGAAACGGGTATGATGCCGTCATTCTTCAGGCTGTTCATGTTTCCCGTAACGATGCAGGTGTCACCCGAGGACGAAAACATCCCGGATACGCTGGAATTGTCGTCTATTATGGCTCTTACTATGCAGGTGCTCTTTCTGACATCGGAAACTATGCCGACAAGGCCGTTTCCCGCGATAACGTTCATGTTTTTCTTTATGCCGTCGTTTGAGCCCTTGTCCAGAGTAAAGCTTCGGTACCAGCCGTTACTTTCGCGCGCGATGATCCTTGCCGCGACCTTCGGATAGTCAGTATATTTTCCGTCAAGCTCATAAAGCTTTCTCAGGGCATCCAGTTCATATCTGTCCTGGTTCGTCATCTGGCTCTTTGCGGTAAGATCCTCTATCTGGGCGCGCAATTCTTCATTTTCTTTTCTTAAGTCTTCCAGATCCTCAAAGCGCCTGAACGAATCCGATATGCGTGTTCCGATGTGGTTTATGCCGCGCTGCATCGGAAACACGGCCATGTCGATCACGTTCTTTACGGGCTGCATATAGGCCGGGAATCTGTATGAAACAAACATTATAACGCCGCACAGGAAGCAAAGTACAAACATCACATGCTTTGGCAGTATGTTTATCTGTATCCGCTCCTTGTCGTTCCTCCTGCGGGCCGCTCTTCTTCTGCGTCTTTTGCCGCTCATGTAAACTCCGATCAGCCGATGCGCGAGATCTGTCCGGAAGCAAATGCAACCGAATTGTACTTGCTGCCGCTCTCAAGGATGATCCCGAGACCCTTTACGACATTATTCGAAGGGTCTTCGCATATATTGATGTCGAGCATCGTTTCCGATGCGAAAAGCTTGTCGATATTTCTGATGTTTGCGGAACCGCCGGCGATGAAGATGCCGGAATCCATGATGTCCGCGGAGATCTCCGGCGGAGCGTTCTCGAGGATCGCTTTCACATTGTCGACGATCTGGTAGAGACTCTCTGAGATCGTCTCTGTTATCATCTCGGAATCCATCTCCATGTCGATCGGAAGTCCCGAAAGCACGTCTTTTCCGCAGATCTTGTATGTAAGATGTTCCGGTTCGCATGCAAAAGCAAGCTCTTTTTTAAGAGTCTCGGCTGTTGCGTTTCCGATGATCAGATTGTATTTCTTTCTGACGTTGTTGATTATAAGGCTGTCAAAGGTGTTTCCGCCGATGGGCACGAGTTTGCTGGAAACTATGCCTCCGATGGACATTATCGAGATCTCGGTGGTGTCCGCGCCTATATCGACTACCATGACGCCCGAAGCGTTCATGACTTCAAGTCCTGTGCCGATGGCACAGGCAATGGGCTTTTGAACGATGCGGACCTTTTTGGGCTTTGCGATGCAGTTTGAAGCAAGATCGAAATATGCTCTCTGCTCAACCTCAGTGATGTCTGTCGGTGTTGCAACGATGATCTCCGAACCCGTGATCTTTCCCACTTTCTTTTCGATCTGCGCAAAAGCCTCGTTAAGAAGGATCAGCATATTGTTGATATCGGCGATAACGCCGTTTTTTACGGGGTATGTGATGGTATAGTTATCGGGGGCCTTGCCCAGCATCCTGAAAGCCTCGTCTCCGATAGCGACCGCCTGGCCGTTGCAGAGCGCGATCAGATTTTTCTGGTCAAAGATGACTCCCTCATTTTTTCTGTAGATCTTAATGGTGCTGGTACCGAAATCGATGCCGAAAACCTTGGCTGCCATAGAAACGTCCTCCTGAAAAAACATTGGATTTAGTATAGCATTTTTAAAGTATCATTTCAACTTGAATTACGTGTTTTGGGACGGTATGAAATAACCGTCTTCTCTGAGTGAAACATAGGAATTTCCGCCGATTATCACATGGTCTTCCACGTCCACTCCCATGATATGCCCCGCCTGTGATATCCTCTTTGTGATCTTGATGTCTTCCGTGCTCGGTGTCGGGTCTCCGCTCGGGTGATTGTGGAGAAGGACGATGCTCGAACCGTTGTATTTCAGCACGATCTGAAAGATATCCCTGGGGTCTGCGATGGCGGAACTTATGTTTCCTATTGACAAAAGCTCCTCGTGGAGCACTCTGTTCTTTGTGTCGAGCACTATCACATAAAACTGTTCTCTTGTCTTTTTTGAGAGCATCGGGATATAGTAATCCGCAATGGCTTTTGATGAAATAAATCTGTTCCCGAAGGGCTTCTTTGAAGACGCTATCCTTCTTGAAAGCTCACAGGCAGCGGCAAGCTGCACGGCTTTTACTTTTCCTATCCCGGGGATCTGTGAGAGTTCGTCGGGTGTCATCCTGAAAAGAGCTGTGATCCCTTTGTTTCCGCAATATGACAGGACATTAAGAGCCACTTCATCGGCTCTGTATGGGTATGACCCCGTGCGGATGAGTATCGTGAGCAGTTCCTTGTCGGATAGCGCTTCTACCCCGGTTTCCATACATTTTTCAAAGGGTCTTTCGGAAACGGGAAGTTCCTTCATTGTGATCTTTTTTTCGTTCATAAAGTCCTTTCTGTATTCTCCCGGACGGAAAGGACGTAAAGATCAAAGATGCTTTATCTCTCCGGCGTTCATCATTTCCTGAAGGGATTTCATGACGCCGAGTTTTGCGTGGTACCAGGTGAGACCGCCCTGAAGATATATCTCGTAAGGCGGTTCTATGGGACCGTCGGCCGAAAGCTCGATGGATGAGCCTTGCACAAACGCGCCGGCTGCCATGATGACATCGGAATGGTAACCCGGCATTGCCCAAGGCTCCGGAACCACATAGCTGTCAACGGGAGCAGCGCCCTGTATGCCTTTGCAGAAAGCTATCATGCCTGCGGGACTTCCGAGCTTCAGCGCCTGGATGATGTCATAACGCTCTTCCGAAGCTTTGGGCACACATTCAAAGCCCAGCGCTTCGTATACGGCAGCGGCAAAGACAGCTCCTTTTATTGCTCCCGCAGTAACTGTGGGAGCAAGGAAAAGTCCCTGGAAAAAGGACTGTGTAAGCCCCAGAGTCGCGCCTACCTCTTTTCCGAGACCCGGAGCGGTAAGGCGGAATGCGCACTGTTCCACAAGGTCTTCTCTTCCCGTGATGTAACCGCCTATCGGAGCAAGGCCGCCTCCCGGATTTTTTATGAGGGAACCTACGCAGAGGTCAGCTCCCACATCGGAAGGCTCTCTTTCCTCGGTGAATTCGCCGTAGCAGTTGTCCACCATGCAGATGACATCAGGCTTTATCTGCTTTATAAAGCTTATGAGTTCTCCTATCTTTTCAACGGAAAACGTGGGCCTCGGATCGTATCCCTTCGATCTCTGGATCGTCACAAGCTTAGTGCGGCTGTTTATCTTGGAGCGTATAGCGTCATAGTCAAAGCTTCCGTCGGGGAGGAGATCAGCCTGCGCATACGTAACGCCGTATTCCTTAAGGCTTCCCTTCTGCTCTTTTATGCCGATAACGCCTTCAAGCGTATCATAAGGTTTTCCCACGGGAGAAAAGATCTCATCTCCGGGGCGGACATTTGCCGAAAGCGCAATGGTGAGCGCATGTGTGCCGCAGGTGAGCGCAGGTCTCACAAGTGAGCTTTCGGTGTGAAAAACATCGGAATATACCGCTTCGAGCGTATCGCGGCCCTGATCGTTGTAGCCGTAACCCGTGGAAGGCTGGAAATGCGCTTCCGCAAGCCTGTTCTTCTGCATTGCGCGTATCACCTTCATCTGGTTATACTCAGCGGTCCTGTCTATTTTTTTAAATCTTTCCGAAAGGCTTTCCGCGATCCTTTCGGTAAAATCGTATACTTCTTTGCTTATCCCGAGATCTTTGTAAATATTCTCGATCATTTTAAAGTTCCTTTCATTCTTTCAAGTATCTCGTCATCCGTTTCCTTTGACTTGTCGAACCAGATGACGTCCTTTTCGCGCCTGAGCCACGTGAGCTGGCGCTTTGCAAAATGCCTCGTGTCTCTTTTTATCACGTAAACGGCTTCCTCAAGAGAACAGCGCCCCTGTAAGAAATTCACGATCTCTTTGTATCCGAGTCCCTGCATCGAGACCGAATCTTCCGGCACTCCCGCTTCAAGAAGACGCTTTACCTCATCGACAAGCCCGTTTTGAAGCATGATGTCCACTCTTCTGTCAATGCGCTCATAGATCTTTGCACGGTCGTCTGTAAGCGCAAAATAGCGGTAGTCGTAAGGCGATACGTTTTCCCGCTGTTCCCTGTTGTGGCTTGAGATCGTGGTGTTGCTCTTTTTATAAAACTCCAAAGCACGTATCACGCGTTTTACGTTGTTTGCGTGTATGGCTTCTGCGCTTTCGGGATCTATTTCCTTAAGCATCTCGTGAAGTGCTTCAGGGCCTTCTTTTTCGGCCTTTTCTTCAAGCTCATGCCTGTAGGACATGTCATCGTCGTTATCTGTAAAATCGATGTCATAAAGGAGCGCCTGGATATAAAAGCCCGTTCCTCCGACAACTATGGGGACCATGCCTCGGGCATTTATCTCTTTCACCTTTTCCTTTGCGAGAGTCTTAAAACGCACCACGTTGAAATCCTCTTTGGGATCGAGGATATCGATAAGGTGATGCGGCACGCCCTGCATTTCTTCTTTTGTGATCTTTGCCGTACCGATGTCCATACCTTTATAAACCTGCATGGAATCCGCAGATATGATCTCTCCCGATATTCTTTTTGCAAGTTCCACGGATATCGCTGTCTTTCCGACGGCTGTCGGCCCCGCTATTATCACAAGCTTGTTGTTCATTAAAGCACTCTCTTAAACTTCTTTTCCATCTCACCCTTCGTCATGGATATGGTGGTGGGTCTTCCGTGAGGACAATGGTATGGATCCTCAAGTTCAAACATTTCATGTATCAGGCTTTCGGCTTCCTCGAAGGAAAGGCGGTTGTTGCCTTTTACAGCAGCCTTGCAGGATATGGTGGCAACCCTGTCCAGCATGGTCTCGGGATTCTGAGCCTCGCGTCCCGAAAGAAGGTTGTCGAGTATCTCCCTGAACAGCACGTCGTAATCGGTGTCCACAAGTTCCGCGGGAACTCCCGTAAGCTTAAACTCGCGCGCTCCGAATTCTTCAAGCTCGAAGCCCAGCCTTTCGAATATCTTCATATTCTTCATAAGGCACTCGACTTCCCTCATTGAAAGCGATATAAGCGCAGGAGGCAGGATGTTCTGGGAAAGGAAAGTCTCCTTTTCGCGTATCTTCTTCATTGTCTTTTCGAAGAGCACCTTCTCGTGAGCCGCGTGCTGATCGATCATAAAGACAGTGTCTCCCATTTCGATTATCCAGTAGGTTTTGAAGACCTGGCCGACAAGGCGGAATTCGATCTTCTTATCCTTATACAGATCGAGAGGGATCTCTATCTGGGATGCATCCGAGATCACTTCGGCCTTCTTTATGAGTTCCTCCGGCGTGATCGCGGGAGTTTCTTCCTTTACGGGCTCAAGCTTTACCGGTTCCGGCTTAACCGGATCTGCCTTTATCGGTTCGGACTTGGGTATATCGGACTTAACCGCTTCTTCCTTAACCGTCTCCGGCTTTGTTATGCTGAGTTTATCCCCGTATTCCCTGACTATCTCAGGCTTTTTGATGACTTCTTCGGGAACGACCGCCGCCTTCGCCGCAGGTGCGGCAGATACGGGTATGATCTCCTTCGGGACCTTATTTTCAAAAGGCTCGGGAATATGAACGGAATTCAGGTTTTCCTGCTTAAGCTTCTTTTCTTCCTTTATTTCTCCGTCTTCTTTAAGGATGCTTCCGACTATCATATTCTTTCCGGTCAGCGCGTCTCTGACGGCTTTGTAGACCAGCTTGTATATGAGCTCGTTGTCCGAAAAACGAAGTTCCAGCTTTGAAGGATGCACATTCACATCCACAAACTCTGTGGGCGTTTCGAGATAGACCGCAACGACCGGATAGCTGTGTCCCATAAGATAGCCTTTATATGCATCTTCCAGAGCATTGAAAACAACCTTTGATCTTACGGAACGGCCGTTTACGAACAGCGCCTCGTGATCGCGGTTTCCTCTGGAAATATAGGGCTTTGCAACGACTCCGCTGACTTTTATCCCCGTGTTTTCATCCTGAGCGGATATGTTTATAAGGGCTCTTGCGATATCCAGGCCGTAAAGCTCAAGGAAATCGTCCTGAAGCTTGCCCTTACCGGATGTATGCAAAAGCACGCGGCCGTTGCTCATAAGCTTAAAGGATATGTTTGTATGACTCAGCGCAAGCTTTTCGACGGTCTCGCATATATACCCCGCTTCGGTTGAGGCGGATTTAAGGAATTTACGCCTTACGGGAGTGTTAAAGAATATGTCCTTCACAAGGAAGGTCGTTCCGTCCGGGCAGCCTGCCTCTTCAAAAGCCTTCTCCTCGCCGCCTTCGATCACATATCTTATGCCGGTAAAGGCATCGGCGGTCTTGGTGAGCACTTCGACCTTAGCTATGCTCGCAATGCTTGAAAGAGCCTCGCCTCTGAAACCCAGGCTTGTGATCTTCATCAGATCGGCGGCACTCCTTATCTTGCTGGTGGCATGCCTTAAGAACGCGGTCTTCACCTCGGGTGCTTCGATCCCGGATCCGTTATCGGTGATCCTGATCAGGGAAAGGCCGCCGTCCTTTATTTCGACGGTAATCAC
>JAEEGH010004377.1_pt1 | contig 36319 bp, 39 predicted proteins | sample 9134181 | NCBI WGS metagenome assembly JAEEGH01 (sample SAMN16246544, study PRJNA631951) | gut metagenome | biome: gut microbiome; feature: rumen; material: DP-attached | host: Bos | place: Iran: Karaj | collected 2018-10
AAACTTCACCAACGATGGTAGCACACTTTTTTGTTTTTCCACCGCTTGCAAGATGGAGGGTGTCCATAGCGTACATGATACGACGATGAACCGGCTTAAGACCATCACGAACATCTGGCAAAGCACGCTGTACAATTACAGACATTGAGTAGTCAATATAAGCCTGCTTAACTTCATCCTCAATCGGGATTTTAATGAGAGAGCCACCTTCGGCTGTTTTGATCTCTTCCATCGTTTTCTCCATCTATATTTCTTGTTTAAATTCTTTTCAAACTACCTTTCGGTAGGTTTTAGCTTTAAAGGTTTCGCTTCCATCGAGCTTGGAATATTCAGTATCTTCGTAGAAGGTCATTCCAAGTTTTTCCATAACACGACGCGAACCATTGTTGTCTATTGCAAAAGTTCCTGCCAGAACATGAACACCATATTTTTTCTGAGCGTACTCAAAAATGCATTTAATGGCTTCTGGTGTGTATCCATTATGCCAGTGTTCGTAAGCAATATTGTAACCAACGCTCCAGACATCAATATCTTCATGATAATAAAGTCCGCCGCTGCCAATGAGTTCGCCTGTAGACTTTAATACGAAACCGTAGTCCAATTTCTTTTCATCCTGGTACAAAGACTCAAGCCATTCGCGGCCATCTTCAACATTTTTGTACAAAGGATAAATCATATATTTATTTACACGCGGATCTCCTGTCCATTTAAAAACTGCGTTCAAATCATCCAGAGAAAGAGGACGAAGTATGAGACGTTCTGTTTCTAAAACCGGTAAGAGAAATTTTGCCATGAACTAAATATCCAAATTAGCGTAACTAGAATTTTCTTCGATGAACTTACGGCGTGGCTCTACTTCTTCGCCCATACATACGCTGAAAATTTTATCTGCAGCCATGGCATCTGGAATTGTTACAACACGCATCTTGCGGTGTGCAGGATCCATTGTAGTTTCCCAAAGCTGTTTTCCGTCCATTTCACCAAGACCTTTGTAGCGCTGTACATCGGCTTTATCACGCTGGTCGCCAAGTGCTTCCAGCGCAGCATCTCTTTCTGCATCACTGTAACAGTAAACTGGATCTTTCTTTCCAAGTTGAACTTTGAACAGTGGAGGCATAGCAAGATATACATAACCGTTTTCAATCAACTTAGGCATATAGCGGAAGAAGAATGTCAAAAGCAATGTGCGGATATGTGAACCGTCGACATCGGCATCGGCCATGATAATAATTTTATGATAGCGCAGTTTATCGATATTAAAGTCTTTTCCAAAACCGGCACCAAGCGAAGCAATTACAGGCTCAAGTTTATCGTTGTTCATAACCTTTTCTGGGCGAACTTTTTCTACGTTGAGCATCTTTCCCCAGAGAGGAAGGATTGCCTGTGTTTTAGGATCGCGGCCTTTCTTTGCAGAACCACCTGCAGAGTCTCCTTCGACTATGTATACTTCGCAAAGCTCAGGATTTTTCATTGAACAGTCAGACAATTTTTCTGGGAGACCGAAGCCATCACTCATTGTCTTTTTGCGCATATTGTCTTTTGCCTTGCGGGCTGCAATACGGGCTTTAGCTTCATCGATAGCCTTTTTAAGAATTGCTTCCAGAACCTGTGGATTCTGTTCAAAATATACTGTGAGTTTTTCTTTTACAATCTGATCTACAATTGAGCGAACTTCTGTATTACCAAGTTTTTCCTTTGTCTGACCTTCAAATTCAGGCTCTGGAACTTTCATGGAAATTACTGCAGTAAGACCGCTGCTTAAATCTTCGTAAGTGAGTTTTTCGTCTTTATCAAGGTTCTTCTTAAGCTTTTCGTTGTTCTCAAAGAACTTGTTCAAAACGAAACGAACAGCGCTGCGGAAACCTTCAAGGTGAGTACCACCATCACGAGTATTAATATCGTTTACGAAGGTACGAACATTTTCTGAATAAGAAGAATTGTAATGCATAGAAATTTCTGTTACTACATCATCTCTTTCTTCTTTGATGTAAATTGGTTCAGCAGGAACAACTGCTTTTCCTTCATCAATTTCTTTTACGAATTCGTTGATACCGCCTTCGAACTTTAAAATTTCTTCTTTTGGATTTTCAAGTCTTTCATCACGGAAGACAATTACTACGCCACTGTTTAAGAATGCAAGTTCGCGTAAACGATCACGAAGGATGTCATAATCGTAAGTTGTTGTTTCTGTGAAAATGGTTTTATCAGCCTTCCAGCGGATTGTTGTTCCATGTTCATTTGGACCAACATCACCAATGATATCTACTTTTGTTTTTGGAACACCACGTTCATACTTCTGCTGATAGATGTGGCCATCACGTTTGATAGTTGCTTCCATCCAATCTGAGAGGGCATTTACGCAGGAAACACCTACACCATGCAAACCTCCAGATACTTTGTAAGAACCCTTATCAAACTTACCACCGGCATGAAGGCGGGTTAATACAAGTTCAAGAGCAGAAATTTTTTCTGTAGGGTGAATATCAACAGGAATACCACGTCCGTTATCTACAACACGAACAATATCATCACGTTCAAGAGCAACTGTAATGGTATCGCAGAAACCAGCCATTGCTTCATCTATAGAGTTATCTACAGTTTCATAAACAAGGTGATGCAGTCCTCTTGGACCAGTAGAACCAATATACATACCAGGGCGTTTTCGAACTGCTTCAAGTCCTTTTAAAACCTGTATGTTACTTGCACCGTAATCAGCTGACATTATTTTTTCCTTGAGATTTTTTTTAGAAAGCAAAAAAATTTATTTACTTTAAAGGTTTATTATATAAGTAAGATATTTTATCAAAAATAATTTTTAAATTCAATGATTCTATAAACTACCATACGTTAGTTTATAGAAAATTTATATTTATCCTATATTTCATACTTGAAGAAATTATTAAACTTTATGATAATGAAAGAATGTCAGAAAAATTGCATGAAGAAGCGTGGAATTATACAATGCAAGCGCTTCATGATGAATATAAAAAAAATGGAAAAGAAGATGAATTTACATTGTGGTTTAAGATGAAATATGTTGATGCCACAATTGATACAATTACAGTTTCTTTTCCATCTGCATTTCTTTTAACAGCAATTCAAAAGCGCGGAAATGTAGATATTGTAAAAAATGAGATTAGAAAAAATACCGACCAGCCTAATTTGAATTTTAAATGCATTGTTGAAGAAGAAGCTTTTTCTGATTCTGAAAGTGATGATGCAGATGAAATTAAAGACGAGTCAGAAATCATAACAGAAAAGGTTGATGTTTCTGAAAGTAAAACGGAAAAGGTTAAGGCGACGGAGCAATCACCAGAAAAAACAAAAAAAACTCACCCTCTTTTGAAAGAGAATTTTACATTTGAAACTTTCATTCCAGGAGAAAATAGCAATTATGCTTATACCGCTTCTATTGCTGTTTCTAAGGAACCTGGTAAAAAATATAACCCAATTCTTTTGTACGGCGGTTCGGGTCTTGGTAAAACTCACCTGATGCAGTCTATTGGTAATTATATTTACAACGAAAACAGTAAAGCAAAAATTTGCTATGTCTCTGCAGAAAATTTTGGTAATGATTTTACATCATCCTTAACTTCTAAAAAGACTAACGAATTTAAAAATAAATATAGAAACCTTGATGTTCTTCTTTTGGACGATATTCATTTCTTGCAGGGAAAGGAAGGTATGCAGAATGAGCTCTTCTATACCTTTGAAGCTCTTTACCAGAAAAATGCTCAGATGGTATTTACCTGCGACCGTCCTATTAAAGAAATTAAGAACATGGCAGACAGACTTGTAAGCCGTCTTTCTAATGGTTTGTGTATTGATTTACAGCCGCCTAATTATGAAACAAGAATTGCTATTCTTCAGAAAAAACTTCAGATTTTAGGAAAGTCTCTTAATCAGGATATTATTGATTACGTTGCAAAAAATGTTGAAACAAACGTTCGTGATCTTGAATCTGCTTTGCAGAATATTCTTGGATATGCTGATTTAATTGGACGTGAACCTACAATTGATAATGTAAAAAGCTTATTAAGAGATTTACTTTCTGCTTCTTATGCTGAAAATATTTCTCTTGATGTTATTAAAAAGGTAATTGCAGATAACTATCAGATTTCTGTTTCTGATTTGACTGGAAAAAAACGTGATAAGAAGTTTGTTGTTCCTCGTCAGATTGCAATTTATATTGCAAGAGAAATTACTGAAATTTCTTTTATGGAATTAGGACGTGAAATGGGTGGTAAAGATCACTCTACTATCATGCATGCCTATAATACTATTTCTGAAAAAATAAAGTTTGACCCTTCTTTAGAGTCTAAAATTCAGCTTTATATTAGGGAGATTAAAGAGTATAAAAATTGATTTTAAAGTGGATAACTCATTAATTTTTTGTGGATAAATGCCCAATTATTGAGTAAAATGTGGATATGTGGAATTAAAGTGAATTTAGTCCATTAAGTTATTAACATTATAATTTGTTATAAAATAAAGAATTAAATTACTTATACACAGAATTCACATCCCTTATTATTAATACTATTAAATTTATAAATTTAATAAATTTATAAAATGTGAAAAAAACTTATAAATAACTTGATAAGCAAAGATATGCTTTTCAAAACAAATACAGGAGATATAAAAAATGAAATTTACATTCGATCGTGATGCTATGATTAAAGAAATTGCAATTGCACAGGAAGTTATTACAAATAAAAGTCCTGTTTCAATTCTTTCAAATATTCTGCTGATTGCAGAAAATAACGAACTTGTAATTAAAGCTACAGATTCGACTTTGAAATTTACAACTGTTATTCCTGTTGATATTCAGGAAGAAGGTCGTACAACAATCTTCTGTGATAAGTTTATGAGTATTCTTTCTTCTCTTCCTTCTGGAGATGTTGAGTTTATTCAGGAAGATATTGAAGTAACAATTAAACCAACAGCTAAACGCTTTACTGCAAAACTTAAGAGTCAGACAAGTGATAAATTCCCAGAAATTGGAACTAGTGAAAATGTTCCTTTCTTTGAACTTCCTTCTAAAGATTTTAAGGAAATGATTAGACAGACAATTTTTGCTGTTTCTGATGATCGCAACAGATACTTTATGACTGGTGTTTATCTGGTTAAAAATGGTGATGTTCTTACTATGGTTGCAACAGATGGTCGCCGTCTTTCTTGTGATAATAAAAGTGGTATGAATGTTCCAGATTTCCAGCCTGCTATTATTCCTACAAAAATATTGCAGTGTATTCTTAAGAATGCTCCAGAAGAAGGAAACATTCAGGTTGCTGTAATTGATAAATCTATTTTTGTAAAAATTGGAAATTTGGAATTCTCTTCTGTTTTGATTGAAGGTCAGTTCCCTAACTATCAGAAAGTAATTCCTGAAAATCTTGTTCATTCAATTATGGTAAATAAAGCTGATTTGGATGCAGCTTTGAAGAGAACAACAATCATGGTTGATAAGAAAGTTAGCCGCATTATTTTCAAGATTTCTTCTGGTGAACTTAAACTTATTTCTCCGGAATCTGACAGCGGTTCTGCAGATGAAATTATTCCATGTCGTTATGATGGACAGGATATTTCTATGGCATTGAACTTTACTTATGTAACTGAACCTCTTAAAGTAATTGAATCTGAAAATGTTGTTTTTGATTTTAATATCAATGAAGCAAATGAAGGTGAAGAGGCTAGCATTACAAAGGCTGTAATTATGCGCAGTGAACCTGCAGGTGATTACATTCATGTAATTATGCCAATGAATTACTAATGCCGTTTCTGTATCAAACGTTCTATAATTTTCGCAATCTTAAAAATGATACGATAGACCTTTCTTCTAGAGAGGTCTATTTTGTAGGCGAAAATGGACAGGGTAAAAGCAATATTCTAGAGTCTCTTTATTATGCGGCTTATGGTATTTCTTTTCGTACTCATGTAGATTCGCAGATTATAAAAAATGGTGAGCGAAATTTTAGTCTGAATGCGATGTACAGTCGTGATAATTCAGATGCACACAAAATTTCTGTAATTTTTGAAAACAACAAAAAACGCATTGAAAAAGACGGTAAAAAAATTCAGGACAGAAAAGAACTGATTAATACAATTCCCTGTATTTTGTTCTGTCATGATGATATGCGATTTGCAACCGGGGAACCGGAAGCACGACGTTTTTTTATAGACCAGTCTTTGAGTCTTTATGATCCTGTTTATCTTGATGATATAAGAAATTACAAGAAAATTTTGAAAAGCAGAAATTTGGTTTTGAAAAATCATGAATACGAAATGCTTGATGTTTATGATCAGCAGCTTGTTCAAGTAGGATTGATTGTTCAGGATAAACGCAAAAAAGCGATTTTTCAGTTTAATCAGATTTTTGGAAAATTGTTTGAAGAAATTACCGGAATTGACGGCGTTTCTATTTCTTATCATCCTTCGTGGAAGGAAATTGAAAACCCTATTTCCGGCGAAAAAAAATTTCCTGCTTCGCAGGATATTTTAAATTTATTAAAATTGCAGCGCGAGAAAGATAAGGTGATGGAAACTTCCCTTTCTGGACCTCATAGAGATAGAATTGACTTTGTGCGGAACCATCACTTGTTTGTGCCTACGGCTTCGACGGGACAGTGCCGACTCATCTCACTTATATTGCGCGTCGCCCAGTCGGTTTATTATACAAGGGTTACGGGCATGAAACCGGTTCTTTTGATGGACGATGTTCTTTTGGAACTTGACCCGGATAAGCGCGCAAAACTGACTTCCCTACTTCCGGATTATGAACAGCTTTTCTGTACATTTTTGCCGGGCGAACCTTATGAAAGGTACATGCATGAATCTACAAAGATTTATAAAATTCAAGGAGGTGAATGGTATGAATGATATTATGTCTTCTTCGGATATAATGTTGAAAGTTGCAAATTTTGATGCTTACAAAGAAAATAAAGAAATTTGTTCTGTCTGGAAAAATGTTGTTTCCAAGATAAAAAATTACCAAACCTCAAATGAAGAAGATGAAATGACTTTGGGTGAAAAACTTGCAGTTAGCACCAGGGTAATTGAATTGAAAAATGGCGTGCTGCTGGTAGAAAGTGATCACCCGGGATGGATTCAGTATTTAAACTTTTACAAGAAGTTTATTATTAACGGAATTAAAATGGCTATTCCGGAAGTGAAAGTTTTTTCACTTGCTTTTAGGGTTGCGGGTTCTGAAGTTAGTTTGAGTGAAAAATATGAAGATTCTGTAAAACGTAATCAGGAAATTTTGGAAAAAAAATTAGCTGCTCAGGAAGAGGCTGTTCGGAAATATGTGGAAAAACCGGCTTCGAAAAGTGGTCAATCAGAAAAAAAAGGAGAATTACCGCCAGAATTAGCAGCAAAGTTTGATAGTATAATTCAGAATATGTTGACCAATTCCGAAAATAAATGATATATTTTCTTACTATTTTTGTGAAAATTATTTTTAAATATATAAGGAGTACGTTCCATGAAAAGAACATATCAACCAAGTAAAGTAAAGCGCAATAGAAAATTCGGCTTCAGAGCTAGAATGGCAACAAAGGGCGGAAGAAAAGTTTTGGCTAGACGCCGCGCTAAGGGAAGAGCTAAACTTACTGTTTCTGACGAAAAGAAGAAGTACTAATTAGGGATGGAAACAGACTTAATAAAGACGGGATTTTTTAAACGTGAAGAACGGATAAAAAATCCCGCTGATTTTAAAAAGCTGTTTAAGTGTGGGACCAAGATAAGTATTCCGGGTGCTAAGCTTTTCTTTCTGAAAAATGAACTTGGAATGAACCGCGTTGGTTTTCCTTTAATGCGTGGATACGGTAACGCCGTTGAAAGGAACTTATCAAAAAGATACAGCCGTGAAGTCTATCGTTTATTTAAATCACATCTGAACACCGGATACGATATGTTGTTTTTAATCTATCCTGGAAATGACTCGTTCAACTCGCGATGTGAACAAATTCGTTTATTGTGTGAAAAGGCTGGATTAATTAAGGAATAATCTGTGATTAAAAGTCTGACGAATCTTGTTAGAAAATTTTTCATATCTTTCTTCTGTTTTTTTATCCGAGCTTATCAAATTTGTATTTCTCCTTTGTTTCCGCCGAGTTGTCGATACACACCTACTTGTTCTGCCTATGCGCTGGAAGCAATAAAAAAATATGGACCTGGTAAGGGCCTTCTCCTTTCTATCAAACGAATAATGCGATGTAATCCATTTCATGAAGGCGGGTATGACCCGGTACCCTAATAGTCCGGGCGGCTTCGCCGCAGGAGAATAAAGTGAATAAAAATACTGTATGGGCAATTGTATTGTCTACTGTAGTTATTTTCGTTAGCTATTTTGTTCTTCCTTTGATTTTCCCTTCTCTACGTCCAGTTGTTGATCAGAATGTTGAAGCTACAGCAGAGACAGAAGAAACAGGAAATCAGGTTGAAGAACTTGAATTAAATGCAACAGAAGCTGCTTTTGCAGAAGCTAGCGCTGAATCTGAAGCTGAACCAGAAGTTCAGATTGAAGAGCAGACAATTACTGTTGTGACAGATAAGGCTGAAATCATCCTTACAAATAAGGGTGGCGATATTATCAGTTATAAGCTTGTTGAGCATAAAGACATGGATACAGGAACTGGTGTTCAGATTTCTGACAGTGTTAATCCAAAAAACAGAACCTGTGCTATTGCTCTTGGAACTGCTGATAACAGAATTGTAGACGACCTGTTTACTGTAGAAAAAGTTGATGATTATACATACTTCTTTAAGAAGAACTTTAACTACAACGGTAAGAAGTTTACTCTTGGTAAACGCTACACATTTAAGCCTGGTGAATATGTATTTAAGCTGGATGTGTTTATTCATTCTGATGATAATTCCGGACTTAATTTTGATGGTGCCTCTTACACAATCAGAACTGCTCCACAGATTGGTCCACATTTTAATCCAAAACAGAACCGTTACGAAAACCGCCAGTTCCTGGCATTCAACGGAAGCAAGACAAAGAAAATCATTCTTAATTCTAATCAGTTCAAACGTTATGACAAAGACTTTATTTGGGGCGGTATTGCCGGCAAATACTTTGTTGAACTTGTTATTCCTACTGCAAAAGAAACTTTGAACGCTGGTTTCTATTCTTCGGCTGTAGAAATTAATGATTATGCTAACGCACAGGCAATGTTTGAGCGCAAGGCATTCTCTGGTTCTGATATTCAGGATTCGTACTATATGTACTTTGGTCCTAGAAATGAAAAAGAACTTAAACGATACAACGTATCTGAAAATAACGCATGGGGACTTAGCGGTTACCGTGTAAACCAGGCTTTGCAGACATACGACTGGCTTAAGTGGTTGGAAACTGTTCTTAAAATATTTATGGAACTTCTTTACAAAGTTGTTCATAACTGGGGAGTTGCAATTGTTATCATGACAATTCTTCTTAAGCTGGTTATGTTCCCACTTTCAAAGAAACAGTCTATGGGTACTTTGAAAATGCAGGAATTGCAGCCAAAAATGCAGGCTTTGCAGGCTAAGTACAAGGATGATCAGCAGAAACTTCAGATGGAAACACAGAAGCTTTATCAGCAGGCTGGATATAACCCTGCAAGCGGATGTCTGCCAATGTTGTTCCAGTTCCTGATTTTGTTTGCTATGTACGATCTCTTTAACAACTACTTTGAATTCCGTGGTGCTATGTTTATTCCTGGTTGGATTCCTGATTTGTCTACTGGTGACAGTGTATACACACTTACAAAATTCAGTATTCCATTGTTGGGAAATCAGATTCGTATTCTTCCTGTAATTTATGTGGCTTCTCAGCTGCTTTTTGGAAAGATTACACAAAACGGTGGTATGACTGCTGCTAACGGACAGAACGCTGCTACTATGAAGTTTATGACTTATGGTATGCCAATTATGTTCTTCTTCCTCTTCTACAATGCACCTGCAGGACTTATCCTTTACTGGACAATCAGTAACTTCTTCCAGATGGGTCAGCAGATTATTATTAACAAGATGACTGCACAGAAGAAAGCTGAAATGGCTGGAAATAAGCCACAGCAGAAAACTATTCCACCTAAAGGAAAGAAGAAATAAATAATAAAAAATAAATATGGTAAAGCTAAAAATTGCTTTCGCAATTTTTTTAACGCTTTGCTATAGAACACCGGCCGCCTACCGGGCGGCCTTACACAGGAGACTAAAATAAAATGACTTACGAGTACGAAGGAAAAACTGAAAAAGAAGCCATTGAAATGGCTGCGAACGACCTGGGACTTGAAAGAGACCAGTTTGATGTTGAAATTCTTGAAACACAGAAGAAATCAATTTTCAATAAGGGATATGTAAAAATTAGAATTCACACTTTGGATGGAAACACTGGATCATCACCAGAAAGAGAAGAAAACCATTCTAAGCTTGTTGCTGACCCACTTCCACAGGGCGAATTTGAACAGAAGCTTATTGAATTTATTACAAACATTATTGAAAAGATGGGATACGATGTAAAAGTTTCTGTTTCTTACCGCGAGGAAAGAAAACTTGGAATTAAACTTGATTCATCTTATTCTTCAATACTTATTGGACGCAAAGGAAAGAACCTTGATGCCCTTCAGCTTCTTGCTAACATTTATGCAGGACGCCTTGGACATGAAGAAGTTCGCGTAATTCTTGATACAGAAAACTACAGAATCCGCCGTGAGGAATCTCTTGTTCGCCTTGCTTACACAACAGCAGACAAGGTTCGCTCTAGCCGCAATTCTATTCTTCTTGAACCAATGAATCCTTTTGAGAGACGTCTTATCCACACTACTTTGAATGATATTCCAGATGTAGATACAAAGAGCGAAGGTGAAGGAGTATATAAGCAGGTACGCGTACTGTATAAAGGAGTTCGCTAATGAAAAAGAACCTTAAAAAAGCAGTTGCACTTTCCTTGCTTATTGCAGGACTTGGTTTTGAGCTTTGTGCTGATGATGCCAAGGTAATTTCTTTGGTTGGTCAGGCTAATTTTAATAAAATGCAGGCTGATTCAAAGAACCACATTATGTACACAAGTGAAGAAATGAACAGCAAGCTGACACTTCTTCCAAAAACTTCTTACAGTTCTAAGATTACTGGTGGAAGAATTGCACGTCAGGAAAAGAACTTTTCTTATCTGTGCGAGAATTTGTATTATCTTAAGAAGGACTTTTTGCTTAAGCAGAGTGGTTCATCAGCTAAAGATATTACAATTGACGAAGTTGCAAAAGTTTGCCGTTCTGTTTCTAAAATGCAGGGAATGATGTACCACTCTTCTACAAAGAAGAAGGATATGGTTCTCTACAAGAAATGTTATATGGTTTCTGGCCTTGGAAGTAAGGATCCGATTCCTGATCAGAATACTGGAAATGCAAACGGACAGGTTTCTTACTGCTTCCAGGATGATAATTCTTTTGGCGAAAACACTTATAAGCTTTCTTATTTTCAGGAAGGCGACTCTTTGCTGATGGAATTCTTAATTCTGGATAAGATGGGATTCCTGGGCGTTTATCCTATTAAACCTGAAAAGATGAAGATTAACGTTCTGGTAACAGATTGTGGAGATTCTTTGCTGCTTTATCTGTGTACAGATTTGGATGCAGAGAACCCTGTGCTTGTAAAAAAGCAGATTCCGGAATCTATGGGTGAACGTATGGATGCCATTTACAAGTGGTTCATTAAGCAGTTCTAGAGGATTAAAAAATGAATAAGTCTTTGAGTAGAAAAATAATTGGCGGACTGATTTTTGGAACTTTGGTAATTGCCGGTGTTTCTTGCAGTCCTAAAAAAACACAGGCTTCGGCTCCTGCTGGGAACGGAAGCAAAACACAGGAAGGAAAAATGAGTATTGAAGCTTTGAAAGGTAAAGAAGGCGTTTTTGCTGTTTTGGAAACAGAAAAAGGAACTATTGTTTTGAATCTGTTTTATAAAGAAACTCCTATGACAGTTACAAACTTTGTAGGTCTTGCAGAAGGCACATTGGACGCTGCTAACGGTAAACCATTCTATGATGGATTGAAATTTCACCGTGTAATTGCTGACTTTATGATTCAGGGTGGAGATCCTAAAGGTAATGGTACTGGTGGTCCTGGATATAAGTTCCCAGATGAATTTGTTGATGAACTGATTTTTGATAAGCCTGGTAAACTTGCTATGGCTAACAGTGGTGCTAACACAAACGGAAGTCAGTTCTTTATCACTCATGTTCCTACAGACTGGTTGAACCACAAGCACACAATTTTTGGTGAAGTTGTAACTGGTCAGGATGTTGTTGATTCTGTTGCTCAGGGCGACACCATTAAGAGCTTGAAGATTATTCGTCAGGGTGCTGAAGCAGAAAAGTTTACTGCTACTCAGGCTGATTTTGAAAAGCGCATTGCTGAACAGAAGAAGGCTAACGAAGAACGTGAAGCAAAGAAACTTGCAGCAGTTACAGAAGGCTGTACAAAAACAAAGAACGGAATCTATTTTAGAATTGAACAGGAAGGTTCTGGTGAAGTTTGCGGTAAGGGAAAGAAAGTTACTGTAGATTATCAGGGATACTTGGTTGATGGTTCAATTTTTGATGCATCAAAAGGATTCCACCCACAGGGACACGAACCACTTGATTTTACAACTGGTGCTGGACAGATGATTCCTGGTTTTGACCAGATGGTTCAGGAAATGAAGGTTGGAGAAACTCGTGTAATGGTTCTTCCTCCTGAATTGGCATACGGAAGTCAGGGTTACCCTGGAGTTATTCCTGGAAACGCTTACATCTGCTTTGACGTTAAATTGTTGAAGTTCTAAGCAAACGGGAAAGATTGTCGGGGCGAGCCCGACAATGACATAAAATAAAAAGAGGTTTGAGAAAACTCAAACCTCTTTTTTATTTAACACTGTTATTTAATGATTGGTGGAACGTCGAAGAGGGATTTTGTTGCCTCGTAGATTCGGCGGGCTACCAGAGGGTTATTCATTGTGTAGAGGTGAATGCCCTGAACACCGTGAGTTACCAGGTCTACAATCTGGTCGATGGCGTAGGCAATGCCGGCGTCGCGGATAGCTTCTGGATGATCACCATAGCGGTCCATCATATCGGTGAACTTTTTTGGAAGAACGGCGTTTGTCATGCTTACCATGCGTTCGATAGATTTTTTGTTTGTGGCTGGCATAATGCCTGCTTCGATAGGTACGTTGATGCCTTTAATCTGGCAGCGTTCCATAAAGCGGTAGAACTGCTCGTTATCAAAGAAGAGCTGGGAAAGCAGGTGAGAGGCACCGGCATCAACTTTCTTTTTAAGGAAGTCTATATCGTCATAAACGCTAGGAGACTGTGGGTGCAGTTCTGGGTAGCAGGCACCGAATACTTTGAAGTATTTTCCGTCTGTGCGTTTTGAATCGAACTCTTTGATAAATTCGATGAGTTCGTTTGCGTGGTGGAAGTCGTTACAAGGTTCTTTGCCTTCTACGCGGTCGCCTCGCAGGGCGAGGATATTGTCTATACCGGCCTGCTGGAACTGCTCCAGGACGTACTGAGCGTCTGAGCGGGTCATATTAAGGCAAGGCATGTGAATTACGGATTCTACGTTGCATACATCTTTTATGTGTTTTGCAATTGCAACGGCGTTATCGCAGTTTTCGCTTCCGCCGGCACCAAAGGTTACTGAAATAAAATCTGGTGAAAGACCTTTAAGCTCATCGAGGGTGGAAAAAATGGTGTCGATGGGCATGTTCTTTTTTGGTGGGAAAACTTCGAAAGAAAAGATTGTCTTTTTTGATAATTCTGTTTCGTAAATCATGTTGGTATTATAAATGTTATTTTGGATAGAAACAAGCGGGCTAGCGATTGGAGCCACGCCGAAGGCGGCCACCGGAGCGAACGGAGTGAGTGAGGAGGCTGGAGCGCGCAAGCGCGGAATGGCGCAAAGCGCGACCCCACTGGCGTCTTTGGCGGCAGTGGGGGAACCTCCAAAAAAACGGTAAAGCTAAAAAACGCTTTGCTATAGAATACCCATTCCTGTAAGAAGGATGATGAAGAGGAGAACTGGTGCAACGAACTTAATCATTACGATGTAGAGGTTCTTGCGAACGAAGTTTTCTCCATTGAGGGTAATTTCATCGATTGTTGTTTTTGGCTTAGCAACCCAACCAATAAGGATACATGTAAGGAGTCCGATTATTGGCATGAGGATGTTGTTGCTGAGGTAGTCGAGGATGTCCAGAATCTGACCTACGCTTCCGTTTGGAAGCTTGAGGTCGAAGTAGAATACGTTGTAGCCGAGACAAACGATTACTGAAACAACAAAGGTTGAACAAGCCATGATTACAGCAGAACGTCTGCGGCTCCACTTGAACTTATCCATCATAGAAGATGTGATTGCTTCGAGGATTGAAACTGCAGAAGTGAGGGCTGCGAACATTACCATTACGAAGAAGATGAGACCAATGAAGTCACCGAACTTTCCGAGAGAGTTGAATACTTTTGGAAGTGTGATGAACATGAGGCCTGGACCAGCTGACATTCCGTCTTTTCCTGAGAAAGCGAATACAGCTGGAATAATCATCATACCGGCAAGAAGAGCGATTCCTGTATCGAAAATTTCGATGTGGTTTACTGCTTTGTTGAGGTTTTCGTCTTTCTTCATGTATGAACCGTAAGCAATCATAATACCCATAGCAATTGAGAGTGAGTAGAAGAGCTGTCCCATTGCATCAAGGATGATTGTAAGGAACTTCTTTACTGTAAGTCCTTCGAAGTTAGGAATGAAGTAAACTGCGGCGCCCTGGAGACCTGTTCTTGTTACTCCGTTTTCATCTGTGTGAGAAATAAACAAAGCATAAAAAGCGATGAAAATTACGATAACAACCAGAATTGGCATAAGGATTTTAGAGTAGCGTTCGATTCCGTGTTCTACTCCCTTGTAAACGATAATGAAACAAAGGATTGCAAAGAGAACTGTGTAGAAAATTGGCTGCCACTGAGCTGTGATGAAGCCTGTAAAGAAGCCGTCTTCTACAGCAACCTGTCCCTGGAAAGCGAGGTAGCTGAACATATATTTCATTACCCATCCGCCGATAACGCAGTAGTAAGGATAGATAAGGAAAGGAACTACGAAAGAGAAAATTCCCAAGAAGCCCCACTTTGAATTAATTTTTTTGTAAGCAGTAAGAGGGCTTTCCTGTGTTTTACGACCAATTGCAACTTCTGTAATAAGAAGGGCAAAACCAAATGTAAGAGCTAAAACAAGATAGACAAGAAGGAAAAGTCCACCGCCATCTTTAGCAGCCAGATATGGGAAACGCCAGATGTTTCCCAAACCAACGGCACTACCTGCCGCTGCAAGAACGAACCCGACTGAACTTGTGAACGAGTTACGCTGTTTTGTTTGAGTTTCCATTTTATACCTCTAAATTTTTTCTCGATAGTAATTCTATCACAAAATGCGAAAGAGGTCATTAGTTGTATAGTGAGAGTGGAAAATACTAGTAGAGTTTTTGAACGAGTTCCAGGATTTCTTGGAGTGATAGTCCCATTTCGCGGCAGGCGGCAATATCTTGCGATAAGAGGTTTTCTGCGGTGTCTGTGCGCTTGTTTTTAATTTCGTGATTGGCAAATTCGGTGACAAAGGTGCCCCGGCCAACGGCGGTGGAAATAAAGCCTTCTCTTTCCAGCTGTTCCCACGCCTGTTTTACCGGGATTACGCTTACGCGTAGATTTACGGCAACTGTGCGGATTGGGGGCAGTTTTTCGCCGGCCGCAATTTCTCCGTTCATTATCTGAGCGGAGATTTGCTCGTAAATCTGAGTATAAATTGGTTTATCTGATTTTGTTGATAACACAATATCCATTTATACCTGTCTAATTATAAATCGTATTTTTCGAACTGGCGGGCTGCACGACGGAAAGTAATGAGCCATGTTATAACATAAAGCAGGATTCCGACAAGTAGGACGCAGAGCTGAGTTATGATGGCTGAGCTGTCTGTGCTTGTGATTGTGCAGCCGATTTTTGCCAGGACAGGGACTTCTTCTGGAGTAATGGTGTTTGGGGTGATTGCTCCGTTGGCTCCGTTTGCCTTGTTTTGGATTCCAAGATAGATCCAAACTGGCAGTTCAAAGAGGGCGTAGAATACAAAATATGCAACTGCGGCGGCAAGGAAGCGGAGCCCTGGTTTGAGCGGGTCTTTGTAAACGTTGCCCAGGAAAATCAGGTTGAAAATGGCAAAGATGACTAACTGTAAGCCAAAGTAAGCAATGGTGAGGTTTATACCTGCTGAGTTTGCAGGGTAACCAGCCAGACTTCTGATTGGATATGCAATAAGGGCGCAGAGAATTCCAAAGAATTCCAGGAGGCCGCAGTATAGGAAGCGGGCTTTTACTACGTCTATTTTGCGAACTGGAAGCAGAACGGTGTAGAGAATATCATGTGAGGATTGGTTCAGGGCAAAGGTCATCATGATGCCAAGGGTAAGATAGAAAGGGCCAACGTACATTGGGTAGCTTGGAATAAAAAACATGCCAAAACAGCAGATGGTCCAGATTATGGTCTGCAGGCTGTTTCCGAGGAAAAGTTCTTTTTTCAAAAGGTTTATAGTTTGTGATTTCATTTTCGTCTCCTAAGTAAGCCCGCCGGTCAGAGCGGGCGGTGTTAAATGGAAAAGCGTTAAGAAAAATTGCGATGTAGCAATTTTTTAGCTTATCCATTATCTACGTTCGATGTGAATCATGATGTCTTCTAAAGTTGGTTCTGAGATTTCAAAACCACCCTGCTCTGCAAGTGCCTTGTCCTGGGTCTTCATAAGGCCTTCAAAACCAAGCTGATGTGTGTGAAGCCCGATAATTTTTGATTCGGCCTCGGATGTAAGCTGGTCTTTTTTGCCGGTAACGCTTATGTAGCTTTGGCGGAAAGAATCGCGGTCGGTGCTGGCAAGAATCTGGCCTTTTTTAATGTATGTGATGTAATCGGCACATTTTTCCAGGTCGCTTGTAATGTGGGTTGAAAAGAGGATGGAATGAGCGCCGTCTTCAATAAACTCCTGGAAAAGGAGAACAAGGTCATCGCGGGCAGCTGGGTCGAGACCGCTGGTTGGCTCATCAAGAATCAAAAGCTTTGGATTATGGCTCATGGCAACGGCAAGTGAGTATTTTACCTTCATCCCCGCAGAAAGATGTTTGAACTTCTTGTTCTGGTCAATTTCGAATCGGTCGCAGAGTTCTTTGTATTTTTCGTTATTCCATTCACGATAAAATGATTTGGTAACATCGGTAATTCTAGAAATTTTTGCTTCGGGATAGAAATCTACTCCGCCAAAAACGTAACCAACCTGGTTTTTAATTTCAATTTCGTCTTTTTCCAGGGAAAGTCCGCAGAGGTTTACTTCTCCGCCGTCTGACTTCATAAGGTGGAGCATGGTTTTTAAGGTGGTAGATTTGCCGGCGCCGTTACGGCCGATAAATCCCATGATGTAGCCTTCTTCTAGTGAAAAGCTGACGTCCTGCACTTTGAATGAGTCAAAGTTTTTACACAATCCTTTTACTTCAATTAAGTTCATGATACATCTCCCGTTAACATTGTGTATATTGTATATACACAATATAACAAGAATTTGGGGGTGTCAAGGGAATTTTTTGAATTGTTGTGGTGGAGGTCGGGGGGGCTGGGGGCGGGACCCCAGGGGGATTGTTCAGTGGGTCTGAAACTAGAGGTTGGCGGTGGCAGGCTTCTTCCCCTGCCCTACTCGACACGTGAAGACTTTCAAATTATCATAGGCTTATGAAAAACACTCTTCCACCAAATTACAATTCTCTTGCCGGGGCGCTGGTAGATCTTTTTGGGACTTCGGTTGCCATAGCGGAAACGGACAGACTTTCCGGCGGCGATATAAACAAGGCTTATGGGCTTACACTCACGAACGGAAAGCATATTTTCATGAAAGCGAACGCCAAGCAGAATGCCGCCTTTTTCACTGCAGAAGCGGCGGGGCTTGGGGCAATCAGCAAAACTGGCGCTATTAAGACGCCGGATATTTTGTGTACGGGCACCGACGACGGGGAAGATGTGGGCTATAGCTTTCTGCTTTTGAAGTATATTGAAAGCGGCAAGCCACAAAAGAATTATTGGGAAGATTTTGCGCGGAATCTGGCGGCTATGCACAATGCGGATACAGCGGAATTTCTGGCTGATTGTTCCGTTGGCACTATCCCTGCGAAGTTTGGATTTTTTCAGGACAATTTTATTGGGGCTCGTCCGCAAGTAAATACTACATGTGACAGCTGGATTTCATTTTTCCGCGATAACAGGCTGGCTCCTCAGTTTAAGGCTGCGGACAAGTATTTTAGCCCTGATGACAGAGGACAAATTACAAAACTGCTGGATCATTTGGATGACTTTCTGGTGGAGCCGGAAAAGCCAAGCCTGCTTCACGGTGACCTTTGGAGCGGTAATGTAATGTGCGGACCAGACGGCAGAGCCATGCTGATTGACCCGGCTTCTTATGTGGGGCATGCAGAGGCAGATTTAGCCATGACAGAGCTTTTTGGCGGTTTCCCGGAGGAATTTTACCAGGCTTACCGCGAGGCGCGCCCATTACAGGCGGGGTATGAAAACCGTCGTGACCTTTACAATTTGTACCAGCTGCTTAATCATCTGAATCTCTTTGGTGCAACTTATCTGGGACCGGTGCTAAGCATTGTGGCGGAATATGTTGGATAGAGAAAAGATTATTCACCAGATTGAGCCGGTGTGGGACCAAAACAGCCGTGTATTGCTTCTGGGGACGATGCCATCGCCCGCTAGCCGAAGTGCCGGCTTTTTTTACATGCATCCTCAGAATCGCTTTTGGAAGGTTGTTCCAGCGGTTTTTGGGGAGATGCTTAAGTTTCCGAATAATGCAAAAGATAGGGATGATGCCATTGGCGAGAGGCGTGACTTTCTTTTGAGGCATAATATTGCCCTTTGGGATGTGCTGGCATCCTGTGAGATTCTGGGGGCGGCGGATTCTAGTATTAAAAATGCAAAGCCGAATGATTTTACAGAACTGTTTGAGGGGTCGAAAATAAGGCGTGTGTTTTGCACGGGGAAAACTGCATATACTATGTGGAAAAAGTTTTGTGCAGAAGAATATGAAGAACGCTTTGGGCTGACCTGTGAGTGCTTGCCGAGTACTAGTCCTGCTAATGCGGCGTGGAGTATGGACAGGCTGGTGGCAGAGTATCGGAAAATTACTAAACTTGAAGATTAAGAACCTTACTTGACTTTTACTTTGAATATGTTATATTAAAAAAAGAAAGGCACCACGCGACAAGCGTCTTGCCCCTATTAGCATTGCCTATTATTAGGCTTCCGTGCCACTCTGGGTCATAGACAGGGTGGCACTATTTTTTTACTTATCTTCTTCTTCGTTGATCACGATGAAGGGTGCTAAGTATGTCATAGATAAACTTGATGATACGGAGTACCAAATCAAGTATTTCATATAAACTCAATAGCATCGCCTCCCTAATAAGAAATCTGGCCTTTCGACCAGTCAAGTTAGGGGGCAAACCGCCCATGTCACGGGTGCATAATAATTATACTATATATAATAGCAGTTTTGCAACTAGTAATTTAAATAGAGAAAGCAGTACTTCGGAAAAAAACGAACAACCGAACTGTTATATTTTCAAATATATGTTAAAGTAACCACAAGTAAATGGAGTTTAAATATGATTCAGATATTTGGAACAAATAAATCTTTTGATACTAAATCGGCACAGAGATTCTTTAAGGAAAGACGTATAGACTTTCAATTTATAGATTTGAAAGAAAAAGAGATGTCGCCAGGTGAGTTTGATTCGGTGCTATCAGTACTTGCAAGAGAGCTTGGTTCACGAGCAGACGCTATAGATGCCCTGATAGACAATAAATCTAAAGATTACGTCAGCATTGCCTATCTGGACGACAGCGAAAAAGAAAGTAAACTTTTTGAAAACCAGGCTAAGCTGATGAAACAGCCTGTTTGCCGCAACGGAAAAACTGCCGCTACAGTTGGGCTTCAGCAGAAGGTTTGGGAAAGCTGGCAATCTTAGTTTTGCTTAAACAATGAATGAATTAAAAGAGATAATCTACGCGGCGGTTCGCCTAGTGCCGCGTGGAAAAGTTGCATCCTACTCTCAGATTGCGGCTCTTACAGGAAATTGTAATCTTCGCCGCTATGTTGGAAATGCACTACATGAAAATCCAAGTAATCAGATAACTCCATGCCATCGTGTAGTAAACGCCAAGGGCTTTTGCTCGGGCAGTTTTTCTTTTGGCGGACCAGATGCTCAGCGGGAAAAACTTGAAGCAGAAGGTGTCCTTTTTGTGGACGGGCATGTTGATATGGAAAGGTGCAATATCACCGAAGAAGATTTTGAGGTGATTAAAGCAGAACTTGAAAATCTATAATTTACAATAATCACATCCACAGCCTTTGACGTCGACTTTGCAGGTGAAGAGGCAGCCGTCGTGGGGGCCGCTTTGGCCGTTGCCGGAAGTTGTGATGAAGAGGGTGTCGAGCTGGGTGCCCATGAAACAGCAGGATGTGACTTTTTTGGCGTCTACGGAGATGCTGCCCAGGAGGGTGCCGTCTTTACCGCTGCGGTGTTCGATGCGGCTGCCGCCCCAGAAGGCTACCCAGAGGTTATCTTCGGAATCGATGCAGAGGCCGTCGGTAACGCCTTCTTGGGCCTGGAAGAGGACCTGGCGGTTTGAGAGGGTGCCGGTGGCTAAATCATAATCATAAGAAAAAACAGCGTATTGGAGTGAGTCGGAAAAATAGAACTTTTTGTGGTCCTTACTCCATGCCATGCCGTTTGAGATTTTTGTGCCTGGCTGGCGGCAGGTGATTTTTCCGCCGTCCAGCGGGTCCAGACAGAAGAGGTTTCCGCTTGCTTCGTGAATATCGTCGTCTACGGATGAGCCGAACCAGAGGCGGCCTGCGGGGTCTGCTTTTGCGTCGTTTGAGCGCTGGTAGGATTCATAGTATTCTGTGAGAGATCTTATTAGTTTGGGTGATTGCTCTGTTGTGCCCGCACTTGAGGTTGGGGCGATGGGGCCATCAACCTTAAAAAGACCTGTGGTGCCGGCAATGATGTAGGAGCCTTCTTTTTGGGCTGGGACTGCGGAACCAATGGCCTGGCCAAGATTGTAAATGCGAGGGGCGCTTGGACTGCCCTGCCCCAGCTGCTGGGTGTAAAACTTGCCTTCTGGAATGTCTACCCAGGAAAGGGTTTGCGTGCGTGGGTCGTAAAATGGCGATTCTGCGAGTTTGTATTTTTCTGATGAAAAAAGTTCGGCTGTGTAATTTTTCATGGCTGGTCCTTTGGGGCAATCCCCATAGATGGACATTAGCATTATTAAAAAGAGTTTTCAACGTTTTGGGATGCGGGGCGGAAATAAAAATCTAACTAGACATAATGTAATATATATAAGACATATTTTACAGCTTATTGAAGCTTTATGCAGTTTTGGATTCAGGGACGCAGCTTTTGGGGTGGTGAAAACAGGGGAAAAAGACTGTCTTTGAACGGGCACCAAAAGGGGTGTGAATAAATATGACGCTCGCTCTTTCTTATAAGTTGATTGAGCCATCGCTATTATATGTCGTGTATATTTTACATATACCCTATGTAAAGTAAAGTTGACTTAATTATCCTTTGTGTTTGCCGGGCAATCCGTGTTATAATTCCACTGCGAGGAAAGAAATGAAGATACTGGTAATTAATAACATGCTGGAAGAAAAGCATTTTGAACAGATAAAGAATGTGGCAAGCGGTCTTGGTCATGAGGTGCATTTTTACAAGTCTGAAGACCAGATAGAAGAGAGCAATTTTGATGCAGATATTATTTACGGCTTTGCACCATCTATTGTAAAAACGAGCAGGACGCTTAAGTGGCTCTGTGTGCCTTGGGCAGGGGTGGACTCTCTGATGGTTCCAGGCTATTTTGCCAACGAGGATTGCCTTCTTACAAATGCCGCCGGAGCTTACGGAGTTTCTATTGCTGAACACATGATTGCTGTGTCGCTTGTTATGATGCGCCGCCTGAACGAGTTCATGGAAGAAACCAGAAATGGCCAGTGGCTTTTTCCCCGCCCTCAGCGTTCCCTAAAAGACAGCCGCATTACAGTTCTTGGCACTGGCGACATCGGTACAACTTTTGCCTGCCGCGTGCGCGCCTTTGAGCCGGCCAGCATTACAGGAGTTTGCCGCAGTGGAAAATCTAGCTCGACAGTGTATGACAAGGTTCTTCCTGTAAGCGAACTGGATTCTATTCTTCCAGAAACAGATCTTCTTGCAATGAGCCTGCCGGCTACAGCAGAGACTCGGGGTATTCTTTCTGCCCAACGTATAGCCTTGCTGCCTAAGGATGCTTATATTGTAAATGTAGGACGTGGTTCTGCAATAGATGAAGCTGCTTTGGCCGATGCCCTGGATTCAGGACGTATTGCTGGCGCTGCTTTGGACGTATTCCAAACGGAGCCGTTGCAACAGGACAATCGGCTTTGGAAAACAAAGAACCTTCTAATTACGCCACACGTTGCAGGAAACATGACCCTTGTCTACACGAAAGACAAAAACGTGCAGATGTTCCTGGAAGATTTGAAAAATTTTACAGAGGGCCTTCCCCTGCACTATCTGGTAGATAAAAAACTTGGATATTAAAAAAATCAAAAAATTTAAAACAATTTACCAACCTTTTTCCGTCTTTGCGCACTATATAAGCAAACAACGCTGTATCAATCAAATAATTATTTGGTAAGATGTAATAAGATGGAAAAACAAAAGGCTGACAAGTTAATCTTAAAGTTCTCTTCAAAGGTTTATGGTTTTGCTGTTAAAAAATCATATTCTTATGATGAGGCAGAAGAACTTTCTGGTGAAATGCTTAAGGAAGTTTACCTTTCTATGCTGCAGGCAGACGACATTGTAAATGTTGAAGGCTATGTATGGCGAATCTGTGAGCATGTTTACGCAAAATATGTGAATCAGATAAAGCTGCAGAAGGGCGTTTCGCTGGATTCTGTGGATGGCAAAACGCTGTCTTACTTTGATGATTATAACTTGGGAGAGTCGGAAGAAGAGATTTTAAAGCTTCGTAAGGAGATTGGATTTTTGTCTTCCTGCCGTCGCGAAATAGTTTATTCCTTTTATTACGAAGGAAAGTCGATTGCCCAGATTGCTAAGGAGCATGGACTTCCTCTTGGTACAGTGAAGTGGCATTTGAACAAAGCTCGTAATGATTTGAAGGAAGGATTTACTATGGAAAGAAAGATTGGAAAATTAGGACTTTCGCCTGTTAAGGCACAGGGATTCAGTCACATGGGTCGTCCGGGAAGCAAGGGTGGTCCTGAAGTTTACCTGGAAGATAAAATTAATCTGAACATTGTTTACAGTGTTTATGATAGCCCCAAGACCGTAGCAGAAATTGCGGAAGATTTAGGGATGACTCCGGTTTACCTGGAAGACAAGATTGAACTTCTTGCGTCAAACGGATTTTTGGTAGAAACAAAGGGTAAGCGCTATACCACTTACGTTAAGTTTTCTCCAAAGCAGTTTTCTCTTGAGGCGGCTGCAAATGGTGTGCGCATGCAGCTTAAGGTTGCCAAAATACTCTGCGAAAATTATGTTCCACAGGTGCGCGCCGCTGTAACCGGTCTGATGGATAAGGTCTATATTCCTGGCGGGAACCGCGAGCTTTTTGAAGCGGCTGCAATTTTCTATGCCGTTGCCAATAAGTGCAGCCTGCACATTGAAAAGGATTTATCTAAGCACAGAATTAAGACGCTTGATGGTGCAGACTACTTTGTTTCTGTTCAGAATGAATCGGAAATTATTGACCCAGACTACAAGTGCGAGTTTAATTTTGATGAACTGGACAAAAAATACTGGTGCTGCGGCGACATGACAAGAGAGTCGCAGAAGTACCCTTGCGTCTATTCCTGGTCTATGGATTCCCGTTTTGACTGCAGAAAGGGCGCTTGGGAAAATAATTTGAACTCTGATTACGAAAGTCTTTATGAAATTATTACCGGGGCAATCACAGAGTCTAAGGCTACTGCGGAAAAATATAAGCGCCTTCGAGAGCGGGCTTTCCTTACTGATGATGGCAAAGTGAACGTAATGGTTGTAAAGAGCAGCTGGAATGATTTTACTAACCTTATTCCAAGCCCTGATGAGAAACTGCTGGACGAATTTGCAAAGTTTGCCCTGGAACAGGCTATGGTTCAGGCAAAGCAGTATCCGCCGCAGATTCAGGACAGAGTGATTTACAATGTCGTAAAGTTTGCAGTGGGCTCTACCGTTGCCATGATGGTTCTGGACCAACTTTATGATAATAAGGTCTTCCGGCCACTCACAGAGCAGGAAAAAGTTACTGCTAACCTTTTGATGTTCTGCGATAAACTGCCGGAGTAAGGGACCCTGGTGCGGTGCGGGGGCACTCTGGGGTGCGAAAATTACCTCAGGTGGTTTCCGTCGTTCATCAGCTCGATTACTGGAATTGCAATTTTGCCAGGCGTTCTGTCGAAGCGCAGAATTGTGATTCCAGTGTGAGGAATGTGCAGGGTGGCACAGAGCATTGTAAAAGGAATATTAAAAATGTGCGAAAGCAGGGCTGTAGACGAGCCTCCGTGACTAAAAAGCGCATAAGTGTGCTGCTGGTCGTCATTCTGGATGTTCTTGTAATAAAGCCCTTCCCTCTTGTAGCCCAAAGTTTCAAGCCATGCATCTGTTGAGGCCTGAACTTTCTTTATATCTACAGTTGCGGTGTTATCGATAAAGGCTGGAAGCTTGTCCCAGTCCGTGTCCTGAAGGTTCTGCCCTTCTGCTGCCATGCGGTCTACTACAACCCAGGGGCTGTAATTCTGATTGTAAAGATCATCTTCAAGTCCATAGCGGATTTCTTTCATAAAATCCAGAATCTGAATGTCTTTTATTCCCGATTTATCAGAAAATGCCTGGGCGGTCTGGCGGGCACGGCCCATTGGTGACGAATAAATCTTTTCGATTTCTTCGTTCATAAGTCTTTTGGCAGCAAGTGCCGCTTGTTTATGTCCAAGTTCAGTGAGGCAGTCCTTTTCGTAGTTAGGATCGGCGTGGCGTACTAAAATTAATCTCATGCCTTTAGTATACAACTATTTTTGTGATTGTACAAAGTCGCCGAAGCGTAGGTTGAATTGGAACGTAGGAGGTGTTAGTCTTTAATCATGAAGCTGCCCTGCCGGCGGGCATTTTGAGGAGATAACAATGGACAATTACATAACAGGCGCAGCCATAAAGAGGCTGCGCGAAGATAAAAAGATGACTCAAGATGAATTGGCACAGAAGATTTTTGTGAGCAATAAAACTGTAAGCAAATGGGAAACCGGGCACGGGCTGCCAGACATTTCGCTCTGGGAGCCGCTTGCAAAGGCTCTGGGTATCTCTGTGATAGAACTCTTTTCTGGTAACGAAGTACGCAACCAGAACCGGGCATTCAACATGAAAAAGACCAAGTTTTACACCTGCCCTGTCTGCGGAAACGTAATTCAGGCAACAGGAGAAGCGGTTATAAGCTGCTGTGGAATCACCTTACCACCGCTGGAAGTTGAGGAGAATGATGAGGTTGGGGCGGATGGGACAATCAGCCATAAAATAATGATTGAAACAGTTGAGGACGAATATTACGTTCACCTGGACCATCCTATGACCAAGGAACACTACATTTCTTTTATAGCGGCGGTTTATGATAACGGTGTGAACTTTGTTAAGCTTTACCCGGAAAGCCCTGCAGAAGCGCGCTTTAAAATCAGCCGGGCAAAGTTTATTCTTGCCTACTGCAATCACCACGGGCTGTTTTCTTCTAAGTAGAAAACTAATCCCAGAAAAGGTCGTTCAGGGTAACGCCCAGGGCAATGCAAATTGAAATGCAAAGATTAATTGACGGGTTATAGTTGCCCTGTTCAATTGCATTAATTGTCTGACGGCTTACCCCTGCGGCTTTTGCAAGATCTTCCTGGGTTAAACCCTTAAGTGCCCGGGCAGATTTGATTCGTAAATTCTTCATAAAAGACCTCCCACTTGTCTTTATTAGATGTCTATATGTAAAGCTTACACGACATAGACCCCTATGTCAAGAAAATTTTACATTTATTTTTGCATTTAGTTATGGGCATGGAGCAATCAGCTTAAAATTTTATCTTTAAGAATCGGACAAAATTTATGATTGCGCGGGTGGCCTCATCACACAGAACTGCAATAAAGACACCCAACATTCCAAGCTTGAAAACAAATACACAAAGTGACGATAGTCCCACAACGCCGATGGTTCCAAGAATCTGGGTAAAGAGCATCCAGCGGGTATCGCCGTAACCGCGGATTCCGTTTCCTACGATGATGTTTCCGGATTTGCCAAAAAGGTTTGCGGCCACAAGAATAATGTAGATTACGGACATTTCGATAACTTCTTTATCTGTGGTGAACAAACTGAGCGTGAGGCGTGGGAAAATCGACACAAAAATTAGGGCAAAGGCCGCTACCAGGAAGGACCATTTTATTGCGGTTTTGACAATTGAGCGGTAGAGCTTTAGGTCTTTGGCACCGGTGGCTTCGCCGGTAAGTGTTAAGGTTCCGCTTCCTATCGAACTAATTATTACAACAATCAGGATTTCTACGGTAAAAACCATAGAGTAGATGCCCGCTGCCATTTCATTAATTGTATTTAAAATTCTGATGATACAGAGGTTTCCAACGTTCCAAAGCAGGTCTTCCAGGGCGGAGTTTACACCAAGCTTGATGGATTTGAGATATGGAAGGATTTTTGAGCCAAGTATGCGTTTAAGGCCAGGACTTGTGAAGAAGAGCTTTCTTTTTGCAATTGTAACGTAAAAGAGGTAAATTGCGCCCACATATTCTGCGATTGTGGTTCCAAGGGCGGCACCGGCAATTTCCATGCGGGGGAAGCCGAACTTTCCGAAAATAAGTACATAGTCCAGGATGATGTTTACAATGGAGCGGATTAAACCATAGGTCACAAGCGGTTTGGTGTAATTTGAGGTTTGGAAAACTACACTGTAGGAAGCTCCCAGGCCCAGGATTAAAAATACTGGTGCGTAAATTCTTGTGTAGGTGACGCACAGGCCCATCACATTTTCTGAAACTCCCATCAGTTTGAATACCAGAGGGCCGCAGAAGGTCCAGAACAAAAAGAGCAGGACTGGAATGACATTATGAAACTTTATCATGGAAGCGGCATAGTTTTTGGCTTTTTCCAGATCTTTTTCTCCAACGGACTGGCTTATAAGAATGGAAGCTCCCATTGAAAGTGAGAATATAAAGGACATGGTTGTCCAGACTGGTGCGGTTGCGTTTCCAACGGCGCTCATGTAAAGAATGTTCATGCGTCCTAAAAAGATTCTGTCTATGAACATCTGAATTTGGGAAATCAGATTGCTGAGCATGATTGGAACAAAAATACGAACGAGCTTGTTTTTGTATTCGGTTTTAAAAAGCATTTTACTCCCCTATTTACCTGATTTCTATTGTATAATAGTTTTTATGACAATTAAAGAACTTCAAGAGCTGCTTTTTGAATATGCGGATGAAAAATATGGTGATTTTGGCGCAAAGCTTATTCCAAATCTTCCCCGGGAACGTATAATTGGCGTCCGTACTCCGGAATATAAAAATATTATTGCTAGAATAAAGGATGATCCCGTTGTCCCGGTCTTTCTGTCTACCCTGCCCCACACTTACCATGAGGAAAATTGTCTTCATGTGGCGCTTATTAATAAGATGCGGAATTACGAGGAATGCTTAGCGGCGTTAGAGAAATTTATGCCTTACATTGATAACTGGGCCGTGAATGACGGGGTGAACCCTCACTGCTTCAAGAAGCATCGTGCAGAGCTGATTAGCCACGTTCAGAAGTGGATGGCGTCTGATGCTCCGTATACTCGCCGCTGCGGAATGAAGGTGTTCATGGCAAACTATTTAGGCGACGCATTCAGGCCGGAGTATCTGGACTTGCCGGCCGACCTTCGCTCTGATGAATACTATGTAAATATGATGACCGCCTGGCTTTTTGCTGAGGCTTTGATTAAGCAGTGGGATACTGCGGTGAAATATATTGAAGGCCGGCGCCTGGATGCGTGGACTCACAATAAGGCAATTCAGAAGGCCTGCGAAAGCTTCCGCGTGAGTGACGAGCGCAAGGAATACTTACGGTCTTTGAAAGTCAGATATTAAAGGAGTTAGACTCCCACGCGTTTTTTATATTTGCTTTTATAATTGATATCAGAGGTATATAAAAATGGTAAAAATCGCGAAGAAAGTGGCAATTCTGCTTGCATGTATTTGTCTGATTGGATGCGCAAATTCTACTGGCAATCAGCAGCCGACTCAGCAGAATCAGAAAGAGAGTGAGCCGAAAGAAAGTGAACCGAAAGAGAGTGAGCCAGAGGAACCTGCTGTAGACGAAAAAGAAATCCAGGTACTGAATTTCTGGATAGAAAACGGTTCTTACGATAAAGAATCAAAAACACTTGAGTTTAATAAAGGAAATGGAGAGTGGCAGTCTGCATATCTTTATACAGAAGACTTTGAAATAAAAGGCCAGTATATCTGTTTTGAGTATGAAATACTTCATGGCCTGCTTAAAATAAATGTAAATTATAAAGATAATACTGGTACCACCATTTCTTGTAATATGTTTAATAAAGTATATTTGCCTCTTGATGAATCAAAAACAATCGAAAGCATATCACTTATAAATGCCGCTAACTACGACAGCCTGAAAGTTACAATCAAAAAATTTTACTACACTGATGAAACAGAAGAAAAGATTATTTCGGACCCGATTGTAGATTCCAGTACTTCCGGCAGTTTTAATAACACAATTTCTTCAATAGATTTGGTAAAGGATATGGCATTCGGCTTGAATCTTGCAAACTATTTTGATGCCTGGTCTTCTATGAAAGATGAAATTAATAGCTGTCTTGACTGGGGAAGCCCTCTTGCAACCGAGGAAATGATAAAATCTATAGGAACTTGTGGCGCAAAAACAATTCGTATCCCTGTGACCTGGTTTAATCACATTATTGATGATAAGTATACGATTGATCCTGAATGGATGAAAATGGTAAAGCAGGTGGTGGACTGGGCTTATGACGAAGGTTACTACGTTGTGCTTAATTCTCACCACGATGTACACGAAAATATGCAGACTCCTCTCCGCTACCACGAAGGCTACCAGCTGACAGACAATGATGCAGATATTGTAGAATCAGAAAGATTCTTGAAGGCTGTTTGGACACAAATTTGTAAGGCATTCAATAATTCTTATGATGAACACCTTATTTTTGAGACTATGAATGAACCTAGAAGTATGACCCACTGTAAAATCCACTGGGATTATGCAGAATCTTGTGCGGATTGTGATAAATACAGCGAACTGAACAATCAGTTTAATCAGCTTTGTCTTGATACAATTCGTGCAAGCGGCGGAAATAATGCCAAGCGTTTTGTTTTGATTCCGACTGTGGGCGACAGCTATTTAGCAGCATGTGATGACAATGGTTTTAAAATGCCATCAGATTCAGTAAGTGACAAGTTGATTTTAACTTTGCACTGGTATCCTTTGGGAGATCATCTGTGGAAGACCCGGGATTGGGATTATTCCAACATGGAAAAAACTTTCATAAAGTTGAATGAAGGTTTTATTGAAAAAGGAATTCCTATTGTCTTTGGGGAAATTGGTCCAACAGCTTTATGGGGGGAAGATGAAATAAATGCTTTTGGACATAAGATTACAGAAGAGGAAGCTTATCCGCCTTGCTCTGATCTTACAAAATTTGCAGCCTTTTATGGAATGTCGGTCTTGGAATGGACCAGTGAATTCGGAATAAACAATCTTCCTTTTGCAAAACGCCTTGCCGACGACTGGAAGGCAGAAAGGGAAATTGCTGAAAAAGAGGCCGCTGAAAAAAAGGCTAAACTGATTGATGTTAATGCTTATTATCTTGCAGATGGCGATGGAACTTATGATTCAGAAAGTAAAATACTGAAAACTTCAAGGAAGTGGGCAGATTTTTCTATTAATGAATGCAGTGCAAAAGGTCAATATATCTGTATTGAATATGAAATTCTCGCAGGCGGCTTTTTTATGAGAGCAATTTACGATGATGGAGACAATGATTATTATAACGAGGGTAATCCTGAGGATGGTATAGACCTGGATAATAATGAAAACAAGGTCTGTCTGGAATTAAAAAATATTACCTCCTCTAAAAAATTAAAAGTGGAGATACTAAACTCGGTTGAAAATTCTGAAATTAGAATTGATAAAATCTATTTTACAGATATAGAATAAAGATATGCTTTTAAAAAAGAAAATTTCTTTTGTTCTTCTGTTTTTATTCTCTTTTAATTTTGTTTTTGCTCAGATTTTAATAGATTATCCTGAATATTCAATTAAAACTGAAATTGAAACAGAAGGACAATATAAATATCTTGAATTATTCTCTGACTCTAAAAAATCAACGTTACTTGTAAAAGTAAACAATAAGAATGATTCTAAGTATCAAGTGCTTTATGAAACACATTCTGGACAAAAGTGGAGTGTGTCTTCTATGTATTATAGCGAAAAATCTGATACCTTTTACTATTATCTAAATACCAGTCCTACAATAGTTAATGGGAAAAATGTTTATTATGATTCTGGACTATTTGCTTTTACTAAAAATGGAACCAATCGTTATTTTATTCCTGAAAAATGGCTCTTGATTGAAGCTTGGGATGCTTTTTTGTCTAATGATGATTATAAGGGATTTTTAGATTTTGTTTATTCCATTTCGGATTCTTGCGACAAGGAATTTTGCATTAATGTAAATGGTGAATTGATTACCGGCGAAAAAGCTGTGGCCTACATGAAAGAAAATAATCTGTTTTCATATAATTATGATGGCTATATATTTTTAAATAAGTATCTTAGAAGAATAGAAAAAGGAAAGATAACCGAAAAATCTGCATTTACACTAAATGGAGTTCCAGAATTAAAGGATACAATTTGCAAGACACCATTAAATTTAAATACCAAATTTTTTATATCGTCAGAAGATGGAATTTGGATTCTAAGTGAATATGCAAGTCCTGTAGAAAGAGTAAACGAAAAAGGGCAGAAATATGAAGAATGGATTCCAGATTATTATAAACCTTATTTGCTGGAAGACAAAAACGGAAAAATTGTACGCCAACAGGATATTCACCTTAAACACTTTAAGATTTACCCGTGCAGTTCAATTGGGGAAGTTTCTAACAGCTGTACAACTTACAAAGGCTGGCTCTTGATGCGCGATATGGACGGAAGGAGCTGGTGGGCCTATAAAAATAGTCAGCTATTTACTAAAGGAAATCTTCAGCAAACGATAGACTTCTTGGATAAAAATACAAATACAGAAGAAAATAAAAGTGAAAAAAAATCATTTTGGATTATTATAAGTGCAGTTTTATTTATTTTATTGTTCGCTTCAATTGTAATTATCATATTTATTAATTCAAAAAAATACGAACAGCACCTTACAATCAAAGATAAAAAGTTGATTTTTAATATTCAGAATAAGGAAAGAACAAAAATTTCCCGCGATTTACACGACTCTGTTGTTCAGACAATCCGCACAATAAGAACTGATGTGGAAATGCTTGATGTAAAAAAAGAAGATGAAATGAAAAAGCAGCAGATTATCAAAGAAATTACAGACTCTGTGGTGCTTTTGCGTAACATCTGCTATAACCTGAGCCCTGCGGAAATCAGCCTGGCAGAAAACAGGGGCGGAACTACTGGCAACCATCTGGAACTGCTTTCTGTAATTGATACTTTGTGCAAGCAGTTTTCTCTTAAAACTAAGATTCCCTGTACAATCAACATGGATGCGGACTTTAAGGTCCCTGTTTTTACACTGGAAACGTCAAAATATGTTATCCGCGTGTTTCAGGAAATTCTGACAAACATTGAAAAGCATTCCTTTGCAACTTCGGTTAATATTTTAATCAGTAATGATAAGACAGAAGACCGCGAAATGCTAAAACTTGTGGTAATTGATGACGGAATTGGCTGCGAGCTTTCGGAAATGACTCGGAACAAGCACCATTTTGGCGTGAGAAACATAATTGAAAGCATGAATCTGATTGGCGGTAAGGTGGAGTTTTATTCAAAGCAGAATGAGGGCATGAATACGGTACTGAAGGTACCTTGTGATGGCTCTGTGGCGATGGCCCCGGTGGTTGAGCATGATGACAAATAATATCTTTTTAGTTGATGACCATTTTATGCTGCGCAAAGGTATTTCTTCCTATCTGGAAGAAAAAACTCCCTGGCGGGTTTCCGGCACTTTTGCTGATTCAAAATCCTGCCTGCAGGAATTACAGCGCCATAAAGATGAAGGTGGAAGTCTCCCATCAATTGTGATTGTAGATATTCAGCTTGGAAAAGAGTCTGGTTTTGAACTTGTTGAGGCAATTAAGAATCAGTTCCAAGGGGTAAAAGCCGTAATATATTCCATGTTCGACACACTTGGCTTTAAGCTGCAGGCAAAGGATGTAGGGGCGGACGCTTTTATTTCCAAGGCGGCCAGCGACAGAAAGCTTGTTGAATGTCTGAATGTGGTTCAGAGCGGTGGCACTTGGTACGAGGAAAATGACATTTCCATTCAAAAGGAGCTGGATTCTTTTGTTCCCCTCTTAAAAGAAAATGAAAAACGCGTTTTTGAGCTTGTATTGCAGGGCAAAAGCAACAGCCAGATAAAGGACGAGATTTTCCTGAGCCTTCATACTGTGGAAAACTATGTAAGTTATATTCTGGATATTTCTAACTGCAAGAATCGTGCACAGCTGATTGAAAAGTTCAAATAAAATTTGCTTTAAATTATGTAATATATTACATTGTTTATATAGGTAATATATTACATTATATCTAAAGCAAGGACGGTGCTTATGAAAACTATTGTTGTTTACACATCTCAGACAGGTTTTACAAAAAGGTATGCAGAATGGATTGCCCAAAAATCACAGGCAGACATTTTTGATTTGAAGGATGCTCAGAAAAAAGAAGCTTCTTTTTTAGATTCCTATGACGCAGTTATTTATGCCGGCTGGTGTATGGCTGGGCAGGTGGTAAAATCAAAATGGTTTTTAGACAAGGCTGCCGGCCTTAAAGGAAAGAAGCTTGCTCTTGTTGCCGTTGGCGCCAGCCCTAATGAAAACCCGGATTTGGATCTTGCACTGAGCAAACTTCTTACAGAGGAGCAGAAGCAGTACATAAAGGTTTTCTACTGCCAGGGTGGAATTAATTACGACAAAATGAAACTTCCTTCAAAACTTGCAATGAAAATGTTTGCCAAATCTTTGAAAAAATCTAAGGATCCAAAACAGAGAGAACAGGGCGAATACATAGACCATTCATACGATGTTTCTGATATTAAGTTTATTGAGCCGATTATCGCTTTTCTTGGTGAATAAAAATGAAGATTGATGAAGTTGTAAAAAGCGATAAAGTAGATTTTTCTCAGGTGCCGCCAGACTATTTTCTGCTGGGTCTTATGAGTGCTTTTGAAAACCGCTTCCAGACAATTGCGGATAATGTAATGCAGGACATAAGCTGGAAGCAGTTTTTTGCAATTATCTGCGTGAATATGTGCAAAGAGCCGCCTACAATTAATGAACTTTCCGAAATACTTGGCAGCTCACATCAGAATGTGAAACAGCTTCTCTTGAAACTGGAAAGTAAGGGCTTCGTGGAATTTCAGGAAGATAAGCAGGACAAACGTAAGCAGCGCATAGTCCTTACAAAAAAATGCATGGATTTCTGCGAAAAAAACAACGGTACTAGCAGTCAGATTATGCAGAAAATGTTCCAGGGCATTCCGGGAAATGATATTCAAACTACCATAAAGACAATTATCAGGATGGATGAGAATCTTAAATAGTTGATTAAAAATGCCTGTTCTTTGAAGCTATACTTGGGACTTTCAAGGTTTATATTTTATATCAGATTGTTTGTTACTAAAAAGGCTTCCGGGGTCTGAACAATTACAGAGGCATTTTTGTAATCACGTAGATTTCTAGTTAGAATAACAGTAATGTTGTGTTCCAATGCAGTATAATATTGAATTGCATCTTCAAAATCTGAAAAATCAGAATTAAGGGCTTTATCAATAATACTTTCTGATGAATCTATGACATGAAGAAGGATGCGAAGTTTTCTTAGTGCATTTTCTGCTTCGGTGTTTCCAAGATGTTTTCGTAAAATGTAGAAAGTGTTTGCCAGAATTAATGGAGTGGTATAAAGCTCTATTTTTTTCATTTCTGCAAATGTAAAAAGCACTGCTGAAAAATGGAAAAAAGGAATTCGTTCTGCGAGTAAATCTAAAATTATATCTGTATCTACAAAAACTTTATTCATATTTTTTATCCAGATAAGTGGCATAATCAGTTTTATAATCGAAATCATCATCTAGATGAATAAGACCCGAAAGTTCCTTTACAATAGGACTGTAAGAAAATTTTGCGCCATCATTATTAATTGTAAGCCCGTCAAAAAAGTTTTCTACAATTGAAGAAAGCGACGTTTTCTTGTTTGAGACATATTCCTTTGCTCGTCGGATTGAAGTGTCATTAAGTTTTAAGGTTAATTTTGTTACCATAATTACCCCCGTATACGTACAAAGTAACATGACAGATACGTATAGTCAAGAAAAACTTTATTTTCCCGGGTAACTGATTTCGTTGCCCCAGCTTTTTACTTCGTCGTATATGCCGGGGAGCTGCATAAGGCCGTAGCCCCATAAAAAGGCACGGTCTTTTTCGGAAAGTTCGTCCAGTGACATCCACAAAACTTCTTTTAGAGACTGATTTGCAGCGCCAACTTCTTCCGGGTCGTAACCTAAGATGGGTTCCTGGTCGTCTGGAACGGAAACTTCAAAAGCGTATTCGGTTCTGTCGTGATTGTACAATTCAGAGAGTTTTCGGACGATGGTGCCATCAAGCCCACATTCTTCTTTCAATTCGCGGATTGCAGCCTGTTCCGGACTTTCACCCTCTTCAATTCCGCCACCAGGGATAGAATAAAAATCGTCCTTGCCTTCGCTTGGGTAATTCAGCCTTTCTACAAGAATTTTTTTATTTCTGACTACAAAAACTACGCTTCGGTCTCGCATTTTGTTCTCCATCTGCATTAACTATAGTATAATTTGACTTATTAGTCGCTGAGTTTATGGGAGAAAAAATGGAACTTTGGGATGCATATAATTCTAATTATGAAAAAATAGAAGGACTTACGCTTGTTCGTGATGAAGAAGACAAGTTTCCGGAGGGGGCATACCATCTGGTGTGCGAGGTGCTTGTTCGTCATGTAGACGGAACTTACCTTTTGATGAAGCGGGACCCTCACAAGCCTCTTTACCCAAATATGTGGGAAGCAACTGCGGGTGGTTCTGCTCTGCAGGGAGAAAGTGCGGCTGATGGTGCCATCCGCGAGCTGCGTGAGGAAACCGGAATTGTGGCAGACCACCTCGAATTTCTTGATAAAAGCATTGGCGGAAAGTGCTGGCATGTAAGATTTTTGTGCGTAACCGATTGCGATAAAAATTCGGTAAAGCTGCAGGAAGGCGAAACCAGCGATTTTAAGTGGGTAAGCGCAGACGAAGTGCTTGCCATGACGGAGTCGGAACTGGTTGGCTGGCAGATGAAAAAGCACATCAAATAGATTTGTGTAAAAAACTTATATAATCAAACTCGATATATAAAGGCGATGGGAGTTAGGATAGAATCTCTTTTGTAAGGTGACAGAATGAAGTACAGAAATGCACAGGACATTTTTCCGGAAGCTCTTTTGAAGCAGATTCAGCGATATGTTTCGGGAGAGACAATTTATATTCCGGCCGGAAGCGGAAAAAGGTCTTGGGGCGAGACTTCGGGCTATCAGCAGTTTATTCGCGAGAGGAATGCGTCTATTAAGGCGGATTTTGAAGCGGGTAAAACGATTGATGAGCTGATGGAAAAGTACTGTCTTTCTTATGATTCAATTAAAAGAATTGTTTACAACAAAAAGGAGATTTCTATGTTAAAGTACAGTGCAACTTTGGAATCGGCAAAGGCTTATGCAGAAGCAGAAAAGCTTGATGCCTGGATTCATTTATATTTGAACGAGGAAGGACGCAATATTCCTTTTTCTGATGGTTTGAAAAAGTTTGATAGATACTATTTTAGTCCGGCATATGTGCCTCTTAAGTTTTTTAAGAGATGCTCGGGCCCTGAACCAGAAATGAAG
>JAEEGH010004380.1_pt1 | contig 36298 bp, 27 predicted proteins | sample 9134181 | NCBI WGS metagenome assembly JAEEGH01 (sample SAMN16246544, study PRJNA631951) | gut metagenome | biome: gut microbiome; feature: rumen; material: DP-attached | host: Bos | place: Iran: Karaj | collected 2018-10
TCCTTCACCGGGCGGAAGGTGCCCAGGCCCACGTGCAGGGTGACATAGAGGAGCTCCACGCCCATCTCCTTCAATTCTTCCAGCAGCGCAGGCGTGAAGTGGAGCCCCGCCGTGGGGGCGGCGGCGGAACCGGGGCTGCGGGCATAGACGGTCTGATACCGCTCCGGGTCCCGCAGCTCCGCCTTGATGTAGGGGGGCAGGGGCACCCGGCCCAGCTTTTCCAGCACCTCCAGGAAGATCCCCTCATAGGTAAAGCGGATGCGCTTGTTGCCGTCGCTGACAGCCTCCACCACTTCCCCGCTCAGTTCCCCGTCGCCGAAAAAGAGCTTTGTTCCCACGGGGGTCTTCCGCCCGGGCCGGGTGAGACACTCCCAAACGCCGCCCCCCAGGTCCGTCAGCAGCAGCACCTCCACGGCGCCGCCGGTCTCCCGCCGGCCGATGAGCCTGGCGGGCAGGACCCGGGAATCGTTCATCACCAGGCAGTCCCCCGGCTGCAGGTATTCCGGCAGGCGGGAGAACACGCTGTGGCCGATCTCTCCCGTTGCCTTGTCCAGCAGCATGAGGCGGGAGGAATCCCGCTTCTCCAGAGGGGTCTGGGCGATCAGCTCCTCCGGGAGATCATAGTAAAAATCACTGGTTTTCATCCCACATCCACCCCGGTGAAATAGAACTTCAGGATCTCGTCGTATGTGAATCCCAGCTCTGCCATGGCCTTTGCCCCGTACTGGCTCATGCCCACGTTGTGGCCCCAGCCGGAGCCGGCGATCAAATACCGTTCCGCCGAGACCGAGGCGCCGCTGCCGCCGATGGTCAGCGTCTCCGTGCCGGAGCCGGTGACGACGGTGATCTTCCCCTTCTCCCCCAGGCTCTGCACCTGGCCGCTCCCGTCCACCGCATAGAGGCTCCCGGTCTCAGGCACCCGGCCGGCGGGCTCGTTTATGCAGAGGACCGTCTCCTCCGCGTCGGCGTCCGTGACGGTGAAGCGCTGGCTGTGGATGGTGCGGTGATAGGTCGAGCTGTTGAGGATGGTGGAAGCCCGGCTTCGGGAGAAGGTCCAGCTGACGCCGGAGGAATCGTCGAAGCGGAGGGAGAGGATGTTACCCATCTCCGTATAGGTGGGGGTGATGCTCACGATCCGGGAGCAGTTATAGCCCTTGTTCTGCAGGATCCAGGTGACCTCGTCGGCGGTGTAGACATAGGACCAATTCTCATATCCTGTGTCCACATAGCTCTCGTAGGGGTCGGCGACGCCCTTGAGATAAGGGATCGCCTCGTAAAACACGTTTTCCGAGTTTTCGGTAGCGCCTCCGTCGCAGGAATGATAGTATGTACCGGCGTACTCCCCTTCATAGGTGACGTACACCCCGGAGGTGCTCCGCACCGCCTCTTCGCAGTCCGGCGCATCCACGTTCACCCCCAGGTACGCCTGGCAGCAGGTGCCGTTGCACAGGTCGAAGCCGCTGGAAGCATGCTTGCCCAGCTGGGAGGCCGCATAGGTGCGGGCGGAAACAGCCTGGGCCTTCAGAGCCTCCATAGGCCAGCTGGGACTCATCTCGTAGGGCACCACACCGCAGATATAGTCGTCCATCTCCAGCATGTTCACCACGGTCAGGTTCCCCCCGTCCCGCCGGGTATACTGGAAGCCGCCGTAATACTTGTAGCCCCGGAACCAGGTGATGGGCCTCTCCCCGTTTTCGTCGGGCTGCGGCATGACGCCCAGGGAGGTTTCCGTGCCCCCGTCATATTGGAAAATGACCCGGTCCGTGCCGGTGACCACCACGGTGACGCAGCGGCTGGAGGCGGTCATGGCCGTGCCGTAGATGCCCCGGTCAGCGGCTGCTTCTTCGGCGGCGGACTGGCTGAGATAGCTGCCGCAGAAAGCGTACCAGCTGCCGTTCATGAAGGCCGCATAGCCGTCGGTATAGGCGGAGGCCATCTCCGCAGCTTCCTCATAGCTCTCACAGCTGCCCAGGCGGATGTGGTAGCAGCCTACCCGCAGATTGCCGGAGGAGCCCTCCGAGGTATACTGGCCGCCCACATAATAGAGGCTCCAGTCCTTGAGCATGCTGATGCCTTTTTCCTCTGTGTGCATGAGGGGGATGAATTCCCGGTTTCCGTCGAAATAACCCAGGTCGTAGCCGCTGCCCACATAGTTGAGCAGATTCGCCCCTTCCAGGGCCCGGTCCCCCCAATAGAGGCCCACCCGGATATAAGGCGCCGGGTCCTCCGCGCCGCCCGCCGTCAAGGGAAGGCACAGGAGCAGGCAGATAAGGGTGAGGAGCAGCGTCCGCCGGAGCTTATTCATTCTGTGTATCATAGGTTCCTCGCATCGAAGTTTTCTGTTTAAGTAACCGATGATTAAGGCAACACCGCATAATTCTGGTGCGCAGATTGCGCAGTCAGAATTTTCGTCAGATTGTCTGAAAATCGCGGGTAATACTTGCTGTATTGGCCAAGATTTTCGGGCAATATGACGGAACATTATGCAAGCAAGATGTGTGCCGAGAATTGTGCGGTGTTGCCTTAAATCGGCGTGTGCGGATTGTCGAGCAGATTTTTCGCCTGATGAAGGCGAAAAATCGCAGGAATACTCTGTGTATTGCAAGATTTTTTGACTAAATCAGGCGGCAAATATGCCGGCAAGACGTGCGCGGTGATTGAATCACCGGTTACTTTAGTCATGGAATTTGCGCTGCCGCCTTGACTTTCCTTGTACGGTAGTGCTATGATGCCCTATATCGTTAAAGCAGGCGTCCGTCGGCAGCGGGCAGTCCATTTTGGTATTATACAGGATTTTCCCCGGTCCGACAAGATGCAAATATTATCAATGGGTGAAAAGGAGCGATTGCTATGAAGAAGTACAAAGTCGGCGTGATCGGCGCTACCGGTATGGTGGGCCAGCGTTTCGTTACTCTGATGGAGGGTCACCCCTGGTTCACCCTGACCGTGGTGGCCGCCAGCCCCCGCAGCGCGGGCAAGCGTTATGCGGACGTGATGGAAGGCCGCTGGCAGCTGGAGACGCCCCTGCCCGACTGCGCCAAGGATCTCATCGTCATGGACGCCACCGCCGACGCGGAAAAAATCGCCGGGATGGTGGATTTCGTTTTCTCCGCCGTGGACATGAAAAAGGACGAGATCCAGGCCCTGGAGGAGCGTTATGCAAAGCTGGAGTGTCCCGTGGTCTCCAACAACAGCGCCCATCGCTGGACGCCGGACGTGCCCATGGTGGTACCGGAAATCAACCCCGAGCATATTCTTGTGATTGAGAGCCAGCGCAAGCGCCTGGGCACCAAGCGGGGCTTCATCGCCGTCAAATCCAACTGCTCCCTCCAGAGCTATGTCCCCGCCCTGAATCCCCTGCGGGACTTCGGGCTGGAGAAGGTCCTGGTGTGCACCTATCAGGCCATTTCCGGCGCGGGCAAGACCTTCGAGACCTGGCCGGAGATGGTGGACAACGTGATCCCCTATATCGGCGGCGAGGAGGAGAAATCCGAGAAGGAGCCCATGAAGCTCTGGGGCAAGGTGGAAGGCGGCGTGATCGTCAATGCTCTCAAGCCCGCCATCACCGCCCAGTGCCTGCGCGTGCCGGTTTCCAACGGCCATATGGCCGCCGTGTTCGCCACCTTCCGCGACAAGCCCTCCAAGGAGGAGATTTTGAAGCGCTGGGCCGAGTTCAAGGGCCGTCCCCAGGAGCTGCAGCTCCCCACCGCGCCCAAGCAGTTCCTCCACTATTTCACGGAGGACAACATGCCCCAGACCAAGCTGCACCGCAATCTGGAGAACGGCATGGCCGTTTCCATCGGCCGTCTGCGGGAGGACACCCAGTACGATTACAAGTTCGTCTGCCTGAGCCACAACACCCTGCGGGGCGCTGCCGGCGGCGCTGTGCTGCTGGCGGAGCTGCTCTGCGCGGAGAATTATATCTGATCTATCCGAAGACACCGGGGACCGGGACGTTTGATGCGTCCCGGTCCTTTTCTTTTTCATGAAGAAAGGAGGAATACCCATGAAGGAACCTGTCTTCACCGGCTGCGCCGCCGCCCTGGTCACCCCCTTCAAGGACGGGGAAGTGGACTTCCCTGCCCTGGGCAGGCTCATTGAGCTCCAGATCGCCGGAGGCTGCGCCGCCGTCGTGGTCTGCGCCACCACCGGGGAGAGCGCCGTGCTTTCCTATCCGGAACACAAGGCCATCGTGGGCGAAGCCGTCCGCTGCGCCCGGGGCAGGATCCCCGTCATCGCCGGAGCGGGCAGCAACAGCACGGACCATGCGCTGACCCTGATCCGGCAGGCGGAGGAGGCCGGCGCGGACGGAACGCTGCTGGTGACGCCCTATTACAACAAGACCTCCCAGGCGGGCCTGATCCGCCATTATTCCTATCTGGCCGACCGGGCCGAAAAGCCCATCCTGCTCTACGATGTGCCCGCCCGCACCGGCATGGCCATCGCGCCGGAGACCCTGGCGGAGCTGAGCCGCCACCCCCGCATCGCAGGAGTGAAGGCGGCTGGGACGGACCTGGACGCCATTTCCCGGGCCATGCGTCTCTGCCCCGCCGACTTCAGCTTTTACAGCGGCAACGACTCCCTGACCCTGCCCCTCATGGCCCTGGGCGCCAAAGGGGTGATCTCCGTCTGCGCCAATCTGATCCCGGAGGCCATGAGTGAGCTTACCCGGCTCTGCCTGGCGGGCGACTATTGGGACGCGGCCTCCCTCCACTATGAATACCTGGAGCTGATGGAAGCCCTGTTTCTGGACGTGAACCCCATCCCCGTCAAGGCTGCCATGGCAGCGGCAGGGCTATGCTCCGGGGAACTGCGGCTGCCCCTGACGGAGCTGAGCGGGGAAAAGCGGGCCAAGCTCATATCGCTGATGCAGCGCTATGGCCTTTCTGCATGAACCCATGAGAAAGCCCGCCGCGGTCTCCCGCGGCGGGCGATTCTATGCTTGTGAAGTTTATTCGGCTTCGGCTTCCGCCTTGGCATCCTCGATGATCTTCTGCTGCACCATGGCGGGGGCTTCCTCATAGCGGGCAAACTTCAGGGAGAAGGAGCCGCGGCCCTGGGTCATGCTGCGCAGGTCGATGGTATAGGAGGACATCTCGGCCATGGGGACCTCGGCTTCCACGATCTGCATGCCGTCGTGGGCGTTCATGCCCAGAACGGTGCCCCGGCGCTTGGAGCTGATGTCGCTCATGATGTCGCCCAGGTAGTTGTCGGGGATGGTGACGGTCAGGGTGCCGATGGGCTCCAGGATCACGGGGCTGGCGTTGACCAGTTCCTTATAGGCCAGGCCGGCAGCGGTTTTGAAGGCCATTTCGGAGGAGTCCACGGGATGGAAGTCGCCGTCGTAAAGCACGGCCTTCAGATAGACCATGGGGTAGCCGGCCAGAACGCCCTTGGCGCAGTTCTCGCGCAGGCCCTTTTCCACGGCGGGGAAGAAGTTCTTCGGCACGCTGCCGCCGAACACTTCCTCGGCGAAGATCATGTCTTCCTGCTCTTCCTGGGGCTCGAAGCGGATCTTTACGTCGGCAAACTGGCCGTGGCCGCCGGTCTGCTTCTTGTGACGGCCGTGGGCCTCGTACTTTTTGCGGATCTTCTCCCGGTAGGGCACGCGGGAGGGGCTCAGGACCACTTCCACGCCGAACTTGCTCTTGAGCTTGGAGCACAGCACATCCAGATGGATGTCGCCGGCGCCGGAAATGACCATCTGCTTGGTCTCGGCGTTGTTCACCACGGTGAAGGTGGGGTCTTCCTCGCCCAGGCGGCTGAGGCCCTGGGCCACCTTGTCGTCCTGGCCCTTGGTCTTGGGGGCGATGGCCATGGAGTAGCAGGGCTCGGCAAACTCGATGCCGGGGGCCGCTTCCACCTTGCGGGCGTCGCAGAGGGTGTCGCCGGTCTTGGAATCGCTGAGCTTGGCAACGGCGCCGAAGTCGCCGCAGCCGATCTCCTGCACTTCCACGTTCTTCTTGCCCTGCATCATATAGATGTGGCCCAGCTTCTCGTTGGCGCCGGAGCGGGCGTTCACCAGGGTCATATCGGGCGTGACCTTGCCGGAAATGACCTTGAAGAGGGAGAACTTGCCGAACTGGTCGGAAATGGTCTTGTAGATGATGGCGCGGGTCGGCTCGTCGGGCTTGACGGGCTCGCCGCCTTCCATGGGATCGGGGAACAGGTTCACGATGGCGTCCAGCAGGACGGTGGTGCCCAGGCCGGTCATGGCGCAGCCGCAGAAGACGGGGCAGATCTCACCCTCGGCAACGCCGGTGCTCAGCGCGCCGTAAACTTCCTCCTGGCTCAGCTCCATGGTCTCCAGGTACTTGTCCATCAGCTCTTCGCTGGTGGAAGCGGCGTTCTCCACCACTTCCTGATACAGCTCTTCCAGGCGGTCGGCGGCCTCGGCGGGCACGGGGATCTCTTCCCGCTTGCCCTTGACCACGTGGAACGCCTTCTTGGCGATCACGTCGATGATGCCGGTGACCTTTTCATTCTCCACCACGGGCATGGTGAAGGCGCTGACGGTGCTGCCGAACTTTTCCCGCAGCTGGTTGAAGGTCCGGTCGAAATCCGCATGCTCCTCGTCGGTCTTGGAAATATAGATGGCGCGGGGCTTGTTGGCCTCCTTCAGATATTTCCAGGACTTCTCCGCACCCACGTTCAGGCCGTCCTTGGCGGAAACGCAGATGATGCCCGCATCGGCGACGCGAAGGGCCTCCTGCACTTCCCCGGCGAAATCAAAGAAACCCGGGGTGTCCAGAATGTTGATCTTGGTGCCCTGATACTTGGCATAGACCGTGGCGGTGGAAATGCTGATCTGGCGCTTGATCTCTTCTGCGTCGAAGTCGCAGACGGAGTTGCCCTCGACGACCTTGCCGAGACGGTCGGTCATCCCGGTCAGGTACAGGATGCTCTCTGCAAGACTGGTCTTGCCGGTGCTGCCGTGGCCCAGCAGGCATATATTGCGGATTTTCTCAGACATATTTACCTCTCCTTATTGAAGTTCTGCACAGATTTTGATTATACACGAAATACAATTGGATTACAAGTTTTTTTCTTTCCCGCCCGGGAAATATGCGCGGTATATCAGTCGCCCTCCGCGGACTCCGCGATCATCAGGGTGGCAAAGGCCCAAAGGAGCATCGCCAGCAGCAGCTTCACCGGGCTGACGGAGGCGAAGGCCCCTCTGGCGCAGGAGATGAACACGATCAGCACGCCCAGCACCGCCCCCAGCACCGTCATCAGCAGGGCGCGCCGGGTGGTGCGCCACAGCCGCCGCCCGCCCCGGGCGGTCTCGGAATAGTGCCACAGCCCTTCCCGGCTGAGGAGCGCGGCGGGTTTCCCCTCCGTTTCCGGTTCCACGCTCAGCTGATAGCGGTTCTCCGGCGGCAGGAAGCTGATGCTCCCCTCGTTGAGGCGGAATTTCTGGATCATCATGGAGGGGCTGATATTGAAGTCCCGAATGGCGAAGATGGGGCGCATCCGCCCGCTCTCCAGCCGGTACAGCGCATTCTGCACCAGCTCCTGGGGCAGATAGTTGACGATGAAGACCCCGCAGAGCTCATGGTCGATGGCGGTGTAGACCGCGCCTGCCACGTCCACGCTGCCGGGGACGCGGATGCCCATGAGATTCATGTAAGCGCCGGTGCCCACCAGCACCTGCTCCGCGCCGATGAAGGCGCTGACGCCCCCCTCGGTGCCGCAGTCGAAATCCTCCACCCGGTAGAGCGGCGCGGCATATTGCCGCATCAGCTCCCCGAATACCCGGCGCAGGCCGCTGCCCGTCGCCAGGATGACGCTGCCCGTGTAGGCCACGACCTTTTCCACATGGGCCCCGGAGAGGACCTTCATCCCATTGAGGATCACGGAGTTCTCCGGATAGATGTCCAGATCCCGGATCACCAGGCCCACGGCCTTTGCCATATCCTCCGCTCCCCGCCAGCCGGCCAGGGCCGCGCCGCTGAGGCTCAGCCTCTTGGCGGTCAGGAAGAAGGGCCGGGCATAGACCATCGTGGCGCTCATGGCGGCGGCGGCACAGCTCAGCGCCGCCAAACAGCGGAAGATCGCGCCGGTACCGGAAAGGTAGGCGGCGGCCAGGGCCAGCACCAGCAGCAGGAGCAGACAGGGCGGCACGGCCTTGTGATAGAACCGCTCCGGAAGGTCCGGCTCCGTGGCGCGCTGCAAAAAGCCCTTGGCGGTGCCCAGTTTCTTATTGAGGATGCTCCCCTCCTCCGCCAGCTTGTCCTCCGAGGAGACCACGGTGGGGACGCTTGCCAGGCGCATGGCCCGTATCGTTTCCCGGAAGGCGCTGCGGCGGCAGTAGCTGCCCCAGAGGGCAAAGGCCAGGGTGAAAGCCGCCGTCACGCAGTAAGGCGGAAGGCCCGGCTCGCCGCCGTGGCCGGATATCATCAGCACCGCGTCGATCTCCGCGGCGATATTGGCAAGGAGCACCACCGTCTCGCAGCCGGGCTTTGCGGACAGGAGGTCCGTCACGCCCTTGGCCAGCACGTCCAGCCCCAGGATCATGACCGCCAGCTGCATGGCCGCCTGCAGGATCCAGAGGGTCCTGCCGCCCCGGAGCGCTTCGGGTCCCAGGGAACCGCCGCCCAGGAACAGCAGCAGGGCCATCACGACGGAAAGCGCGAAGGCAGGGATCATCCGCCGCCGCAGCGAAGCCACGCCGGAAGCATATTGCTTCGCCGCTTCTTCCGCCGTCAGCTCCGGAACGTTCTCCGGCTCCTTTTCCCGGGCTTCCTTGCGCAGGCGCGCCTTTTCCTCCCGCTGCTGCCGTTTTCGGCGGGCCCTCTCCGCGCGGGCTTCCCGCTTCTGCCGTTTCCGTTCTTCCGCCGGGGACGGCCATTTCTCTTCCTCCGGTTCCGGCTCGTCAGGCTCCTCCGGCGTTTTCGGTTCTTCGGTCTCCTCCGGTTCTTCGGCTTCTTCGGGCTTCTCCGATTCCTCCGGCTGCGCCCCGGGTTCCGGCTCCGGTACTTCCGGCTGAGGCTGCGGCTGAGGCTGCAGCTGCGGCTCGGGCTGGGGCGCTTCCGCCGCCGGGGGCGTTTCCCTGTTTTCCTCCTCCCGGGGCTGGGGCGCAGGCTCGCCCTTGACTTCCGCAGGGGGCTCCGGCTCCGGTCCGGCTGTGTTCCCCGTAGCTTCCGCAGGAGGGGGCGGCAACAGGTCCGCCGCGGCCAGCTCGGAAAGCGACGGGAGCGGCTCCGCAGGGGCAGGCGCTTCCGCAGGGGCAGACACTTCCGGCTGCGCTTCTTCCGGGGCTTCTTCCGCCTCCGGCTCCTGCGCACTGGGCTCCGGCTCGGAAAGCTCCTCCTCCACGCTGCGCTTCATCTCCCGGATGATCTCATCCGCGCGCTTTTCCAGCTCCTCCTTGCTCAGGCGGCGCTCGTTGCGGATGAACGCCTCCGATTTGTACTCCGAGAGGATGGAAGCCAGAGAATAGGTCTCGGCAGGCGCTTCCGAACTATTCAGTTTTTCAGGGCTCTGCTCCGACATATATGTACCTTCTTATGCAGAATCAGCCGAGTCTCTGCCGCACGGCCTCGTACAGCACGATGGCGGCCGCATTGGACGCATTCAGGGAGGAAACCTTCCCCCGCAGCGGAATGGAAAGCAGGAAATCACAGCACTCTCTGGTGAGGCGGGACATGCCGCTGCCCTCGGAGCCGATGACCAGGGCGGCAGGTCCTTTCAGGTCCGCTTCCCAAAGGCTCCGGTCCCCGTCCGCCGCCGTGCCGAAGATCCAGACCCCGGCGTCCTGTAATTCCTTCAGGGCGGCGGCCAGATTCCCCACCCGGGCGACGGCCATATGCTCCACCGCCCCGGCGCTGGTCTTTTCCACCACGGCGGTGACGCCCGCGCTGCGATGCTTGGGGATGATCACCCCATGGGCCCCGGCGCACTCGGCCGTGCGGATGATCGCCCCCAGATTGTGGGGATCGGAGATCTCGTCGCAGACGACGACGAGAGGCGCTTCCCCCTTTTCCCGGGCCAGGGCCAGGATATCGGATACCGAAGCGTATTCCCGCACGGCGGCCACGGCGATGACGCCCTGATGGGCGTGGGTCACGCTCATGGCGTCCAGCTTTCGCCGGTCCACCTCGGAAATGACGGCTCCCGCCGCCTTCCCCTTCTGGGCGATGAAGCGCAGGGCCTTGTCCTGCTCGCCCCGGGCGATATAGATCTTGTCCAGCGGACGCCCGGCTTTCAGGGCTTCCATGACGGCATTTTTGCCCTCTACCCGGTCCTCCGCTTCCCTTTTGTTCTCTGCCATGACATACTCCGATAATTGTCCTATGATATCAAGTTTATATATTATAGCACAGGGTTCTTCCGGTGGAAAGTGTAAATTTTCTGTTTCTACCCAAGATGTTGCGTTTCTTTCGTGGACAAGCGGGCCGGAATCATGTAAAATGGCTTTGGAGGCAGGAACTATGAAGTTTTTGGAACGTTTCAACCGCGGCGTCAGCCGCTTTCTTTACAACCATCCCAATTTCGGCATCCCCCGTCTGATGCTCTATCTCATCATCGGCAACGCCCTGGTCTATCTGTTTACCATGATGGACCGGACCGGGATGCTGGCCTGGTATCTTTGCCTGGCGCCGGACCGTCTGCTCAAGGGGGAGATCTGGCGGCTGGTGACCTTCGTTTTCGTGCCCAACACCGGGCGGCTGATCTTCCTGGTGATCGAGCTGTATTTCTATTACCTGATCGGCAGCACCCTGGAGCGGGCCTGGGGCGTGGGCAAATTCACCGTCTATTATCTCTGCGGCATGGCCATCACCGTCGTCTACGGCATCCTGGCCAGCCTTATCACCGGGCGGAGCCTCGCTCTCACGGGGAGCTATCTCAGCCTCTCCATGTTCTTCGTTTACGCTACCCTCTGGCCGGATAACCAGGTCCTGCTGTTCTTCTTCATCCCCGTCAAGGTCAAATGGCTGGCCTGGTTCGAGGCGGCGGTCTTTCTCCTGACCATGATCACCGGGCGGACCCTGCTGCCCCTGGTGGGCCTCGCCAATTACTTCCTCTTCTGCGGCACCAGCCTTCTGGCTTCCCTCAAGTTTTTCCGCATGCGCAACCGGGGCCAGGCGCGGCAGTTCCGCCGGAACGTGAAACGGGCGGAAAACAGGCAGGGCGGGCGCACCTACACTCGCAAATGCGCCGTTTGCGGGCGGACGGACACGGACTATCCGGAGCTGGAATTCCGCTACTGCTCCCAGTGCGTAGGCTACCACTGCTTCTGCGCCGACCACATCCACAGCCACGTGCACTTCACCGAACCCTGACTTTTCAGAAAACACCAAGGGCGTGCTGCAAAATGCAATTCGCCCTGTCATTCCGAGCCAGCGCTCGCGCTTGTGTGGGAATCCGTCCTATGCTCCAAGGAATACGGATTGCCACAGCCCCTTCGGGGCTTCGCAATGACGGGGGACGGGCATTTTGCAGCACGCCCTTTTTCTCTTATTCAGGTGCAGAGATCGTAGATCACCTGGGCGAAAATCTTGATCGCCGTCAGCATATCGTCGATGTTCATGCGCTCGTTTGCGCTGTGGAGATTGGATTCGAAATCCGGCATGGCCGCCCCGAAGGCGACACCGCCGGGAATATCGTGGACATAGGTGCCGCCGCCCATGGAGAGGCACTCGCCCTTCCTGCCGCTGTAAAGCTCATAGCTGCGGAGCATGGCCTGCACAAAGGGGGTGTCCCCCGGCGTATGGTGGGGCGGGCGCATCATCCCCTGGAACCGGAATCCGGCGTCCGAGAAGCGCTTTTCCGCCACGGCGCGGCAATTCTCCTCCCCGGCGCAGAGGGGCGCCCGGCTGTCAAAGCTGCCCTCGCAGCCCTCCTCCGTCAGCTTGAAAAGGCTGAAAGCCAGGGTCAGCGGGCCGGAGATCTCATCCGCCATGGCGATCCCCAAGGCTTTTCCTTCCCCATCCCCATAGGGCATCAGCTTCCCCAGGGCGGCCAGAGCCTCCGTGGACGGGCAGGCGGCCAGCGGCAGCTTATTCAGCATGGCGATCAGGGCGGTGATGCCGTTCCGCCCCTGCTCAGGCGTGGAGGCGTGGGCCGCCAGGCCCCGCACGGCCAAAGTCATGCCGCCATCCTCCTCCGTCACGGTCAGGGCCACGTTCATTTCCGCGGCCAGCGGCGCGCAGATCCTTTCGATCTCCGCCTTCCCCAGGCCCAGGACCTTTGCCGCCGCGTCTGCCGGAAGAACGTTGATACGGTAGCCGCCGTCAAAGGCGCTGACCCGGGGCAGAAGGCCGGTTTTGGCCCAGCCGCGCCGGAAGGAGCCCACAAAACCGCCCTTCTCCGTGTTGTAAACGGGGAAATTGGCGTCCGGGGAGAAGGTATAAGGCGCGCTCTTCTCCCGGGCGTAATAATACCGGATGTCCCGGGAGCCGCTCTCCTCGTCCGTCCCCAGAATGAGGCGGACATTCTTTTTCAGTTCCCCGCCTGCCAGGTCGCGGACGCAGGCCATGGCGTACAGGGCCGCCACGGCGGGCCCCTTGTCGTCGTCGGTGCCCCGCCCGTAAAGACAGCCATCCTTTTCCACGGCGGTATAAGGGTCCGTCTCCCAGCCGTCCCCCTCACCCACCACGTCCAGATGGGCCAGGATATCCAGGGCGCGTTCTCCTTCTATCAGGTCGGCAGTCATGACATAACCGTCGTAATCCTTCGTGGAGAAACCCTGCTCCCCGGCGATCTTCAGCGCTTCCGCCAGGGCTGCCGCCGGGCCTTCTCCGAAGGGCATGCCCTCCTTCCCTTCGCCGCTCACGCTGCGGATGGCCACCAGGCGGCTCACATCCCGCAGGTAATCCGCCCGCCTGCTGTCAACCCAGTTGCTGATCTTCTCCTGTATCGTCATTTGCGTCACTTCCCGCTTCCTTTGTTTTTTCCATGAGCCGCGCCATGACGGCGCACATCTCCGCCCGCGTCGCCGTTCCCGCCGGGTCGAAGCTCCCGTCCTCCCTGCCGTTTATGAGGCCGCAGCGCCGGGAACGCAGCACGGCGTCCAGCGCCCAGGGGCTGATGCTCTCCTCGTCGGTGAAGGCGGGCACGTCCACATCTTCCTCCAGGCGGCAGTCATAGGCCTCGCAGTAGCGGACCAGGATCAGCGCCATCTGCTCCCGGGTGATCTCCTTGTTGGGGCCGAAGGTCCCGTCGTCATAGCCGGTGACGATGCCGCTGAGCGCGGCCCAGGTCACATAGGGGGCGAACCAGTCCCCCTCCTGCACGTCCGAAAAGCTGATGGGGGCGACGAAATCATCATGCAGCCCATACAGCCTGCCCAGGATCGTCACGAACATGGCCCGGGTCACCTTCCGGTCCGGCTCAAAGTGGTGGGCGTCCATGCCGTTGACCAGCCCGGCCTCCGCCAGGGTCAGGATCTGGCTGCGTCCCCAATGGCCCTCCAGGTCCACGAATCGCTCGGTGATGTCGAAATCGCCGCTCAGCTGCGCCAGGTAGTCCCCTTCCACGAAGCCCTGGGACTCCCCATAAAAACGGATCTGCGCCTCCGACTCCTCGGCGGCGAAATAGCGATGGGCCGCTGTCAGCTCCTCGCCCTCCCCGCAGAGACGGCCTTCCGAAAGGTCGATCACGTCCCCCGATAAGATATGGAGCCGGGCGCTCCCCTCGGTCATCACGAATTTGCCGAAGGCGCCCAGGCGCACGCTTCCCCCGTCCTGCAGGCTCAGGGGCTGATAGCCCTCCGCCCGGTCCCAAAGGCTCTCCTCAGGCAGCTGCAGGGCGTCCAGGCGCTGGGTATAGCTCTCCGCCAGGGCATCCAGCCCTTCCCCGGTCTCATGCTGGAAAAGGGACTGCAAACGGGGCAATATGGTATTGTAAAGATAGCTGACGGACAGCAGCGGATCGTCCGCGCCGCCCGCGGCGGCCCTGACGCCGATACATAGCCCGAACAGGGCCAGCAGGCACGCTCCCAGCCCCATAAGCCTCTTTCTCATGGTCTTCCTCCCGCTCGGTGAATACAGCTGATTCTACCACAGCCCCGGCTGCTTTTCAACCGTCACCCGCCGGAGGGAGCAAGCATAATGTGGAACAGAATTTGGTTCTTGGGAGTGCTGTATGAAGGATATTTCCATTTTTCTGGGAGCGAACACCGCCCGCGGCTTCCGCTCCCTCTACGAGGAATACATCGGAAGCCTGGACCTGCGGCGGCTCTATGTGATCAAGGGCAGCGCGGGCTGCGGGAAATCCGGGCTGATGAAACGCGTTTCAGAGCGCGCCGCCGGAATGGGGCTGGGCTGCGTCCGCGTCCTCTGTTCCGGCGACCCGGATTCCCTGGACGGGGTGCTCATACCGGAACGGGGGATCGCTTTTTTTGACGGGACTTCGCCCCACGTTCTGGAACCGGCCCTCACGGGTCAGCAGGGCTTTTACCTGGACCTCAGCCGATTCTATACTTCGCCTGCGAAGGGCCTGGAAACCCCGGACGCCGCCTACCGGGAGCATTACCGGCGGGCTTACCGCTATCTTGCGGCGGCGGGGAGCCTGGAGGAAATCCCCCGCTGTTCTGAGGAGACCCGCGCCGCCGTCTCCCGCCGGGCCGAAGCCCTTGCCGCCAGGACCCTGGGACGCGGGCGGGGAAAAGAAAGTCTCCGCCGCTTCTACACCGACGCTTTCACCTGCCGTGGCTTTCTCTCCCTGGAGGAAAGCCGCCGGGCCCTTGCCCCCCGCCTGCTCTCCCTCAGCGGCAGCCGCGCCCGGACCGAGATCTTCCTGCAAGCGTTTCTCCGGGCCGCTTTGGAGCGGAATCGGGAAGTGATCCTCTGCCCCGACCCCACGGAGGACCGGCGGACTGCCCATCTGCTGCTGCCGGAGCTGGGCCTGGGGATCACCACCGGGCCGGGGGACCGGTGTATCCACCTGGAAAAGCTGGGGCCGCCGCTTTCCCGGGAGGAAACGGCGCAGCTGCGGGAGCTGGAAAAGCTGCGTTCTTCCCTCCTGGACCGGGCGCAGGCGGAGCTGGCCATGGCCAAGCGGGATCACGACGCCCTGGAAGCCGCCGTCCGCCCCTTTATCGACTTCGCCGGGATGACGGAGGAGACGGACGTCCTGATCCGCCGGGTCCTGGAAGAAGCATGAAAAAAGGGCGTGCTGTAAAATGCCGAATCCCCGTCATTCCGAGACCTGTCCGCGGACTGGTCGTGGGAATCCGTCCTCTACTCGAAAGAAAACGGATTGCCACACCCGCTTCGCGGGTTCGCAATGACGAGAGAGGGACATTTTGCAGCACGCCCTTATTGTATGCTGTCTTACCGCTTGCCGGGTATCCATTCCACCCCGGTCTCCAGGCCCCACTTTGCAAACATGTCGTTGTAGAACTTGGGCCGGGCGTAGTCCGGGCGGATGTCATAGGCCAGCTCCTTGTAGCCGAAGCCCGCCTTTTTCAGGTCCCGGGCGGCCTGAACAAAATCCTCCAGGGTGCTCCCGGAGAGGGTGAAGATCATCTCATTCTCCCCGCAGAGGCTGCGTTCGTATTCCCCCGCGTCCGGCATGGACAGGTTGTAGCGCATGGTTCCGTTCAGCACCGGCACCAGAGCCGCGCCGCAGGAATCACAGGTATCCAGGCAGGCCTGGGTGATCTCCCCGGTGTGATACTTCGCGGCCATGAGCAGCTGCCGCAGCTGGCTGGGCTCGCAGTAGATCATGACGGCCTCGGGAATGAACCTGCAGGATTCCAGAGGGGCGACGGCCATGCCGTCCTTCTTCTTGGCTTCGTCGATATAGGGGAATTTCTCGCAGAAATGCTTATAGCTCACCTGGGGATCCCGGATGAAGTAGCCGCTGCCCACATATTTCTTGTCCGCCTCGTCCAATGTCCGCAGCCGGAAATTGATGATGGGCCAGAGGCACCAGTGATCCTCCGCGAAGATCGCCAGGTGGTTGCGGGTACGGCGCACGAAGGCCAAAGCCTGACACAGGGCATAATGGATGCCCTCCCCGGAGGGCTGCCGGCAGCCTTCCGGCACCTCGTCCCGGTCGATCAGCTTGATGGCCATGGGCGCCGTGCGCAGGCAGAAAAGCTCTTCCAGCTCCTTTCCCGCGGCATTGATTTCTTCCAGCGTCAGCATGCTCATTCCTCCCGTATGTTCATTTTCTCATTCTTGTTCAGACCCGGCTTCTTTGCCCCGCTGCCGAAGCGCAGGGCCCCGGCGGGGCAGGCCCGGACGCAGGCCCCGCAGCGGATGCACTCCGCGCTGTTGGGATCCCGGGTCACGGCTACGTCCATAGGGCAGGTCTTTTCGCACTTCCCGCAGGAAACGCACTTTTCCTTGTCCAGCTTGAGGCGCAGGACGCTCACCTTCTGAAACAGGGCATAGAAGGCACCCAGAGGACAGAGATATTTGCAGAAGGGGCGGTGGATATAGACGGAGCTGAGGAGCACCAGGGCCATCAGGGCAAACTTCCACCGAAACAGGAAACCTGCCGCGCTTTTCAGCTGCTCCTGCAAAAGCACCAGAGGCACGCCGCCTTCCAGCGTCCCCACGGGGCAGAGGTATTTGCAGAAGAAGGGTTCCCCGACCCCCAGCTCGCTTCGCCAAAAGAAGGGCAAAAGGAATACCAGGATCAGCAAAACCGCATATTTCAGGTATCGCAGGACCCGGTCCAGCTTTTTGGGGACCTTCAGCTTCGGCAGCGGGATCTTGTAAAGCAGCTCCTGGATAAGCCCGAAAAGGCAGAGCCAGCCGCAGATGAAGCGGCCCACCAACAGCCCCAGGGCGGCCAGGTAGCCCACCACGGAGAAGGCGAATTTCCGCCGCCGGGCGTCAAACAGGGACTGCATGGCCCCGATGGGACAGGCGCCCAGCGCGCCGGGGCAGGAATAGCAGTTCATGCCCGGCACGCAGAAATTCTTCAGCGGCCCCTGATAGATGGTCCCCTTGACAAAGCCCGTGATATGGGCGTTGGTCAGGAGCCCCCAGCCCAGCTGCACCGCCTTGCGGAGGAGGGCGAAACGATCCTTCATCTCAGCCGATCCCGATACATTCCAGGCAGATCGTGGCTGCCTTGCGGTAGACGGTCTTCAGTTCTCCCCGGCTGACGCCGAAGACGCAGGAGGCGACGGCCAGCACAAGCAGCAGGAGCGTCACGGCCAGCGGCACTTTTCGTTTCATTATTCTCTCCTCTTTACTCCAGAGCCGCCAGGTGTTCCTCGATCTTTTTCTTCCAGTCCTCGCCGGACATGCTGCCGGTAATGGGCCCTTCCAGGACCCTGCCCGACGCGTCCACGAAGTAGGAGGTGGGCACATACATGAGGTCGGTGGCCCGTTCCAGCTCGGGGCTCAGGATCAGCACCGGGTATTCCACCCCCGTGCTCTCCAGGATGTCCAGGGCGTCCTGCACCACATCCTGCTGGATCCTGCCGGTTGCGTCCAGGATATCACAGGTGAGGCCCACGATGCCGAAGCCCTGTTCCCCATATTCCCTGGCCAGGTCCGCCAAGTCCGGCATTTCCCGGATGCAGGGCCCGCAGAAGGTGCCCCAGATGTTGAGCAGCGTCAGTTTGTTTTCAGCGATGAACTCGCCCAGGGAGACGCAGATGCCGTTCAGGTTCATTACCTCGGCGGAGGCGAACCATTCCCCCAGATCCTCCGGCTTCGGGACCTCCGGCAGGGTCAGGGGCAGGATCTCGGCCTTCGCCATCACCCCGGCGGCATCCGCCATCAGGGCGTCGTAGCGGGCAAGCTCCTCCTCCGTCATGCAATCGGCCTGCTCAGAGAAGTAATCCGGGTATTGGGAGACGACGTCGGCGTAATTCAGATAGTAGTAATAGAACACATCGTTCTTCCCCATATAACGGAGATCCGGGTCATCATCCTCCTGGGTCTCTCCCCAGATGGAGAGGAAGATATAATCATAGGGATAGGCATAAATATCCGTGTCCGGATGCTCGTTCATCAGGGCCAGATAGAGGATCGCTTCCTGCCGTTCCACCCACACCTCCGCGGTCAGGTGCTCCTGGGCGTCAAGCAGTTCCCCGCTGAGGGGGATGCGCAGCCCCATCATGGGTACTTCCAGCACCCCATCCGAGGGTTGTAGCACGAAGTAGCCCAGGTTTTCCGACCCGTCGCTCTCCGCCGATACGGGAGTCTCGGAGGGCTTCGGCGCGGGAGCTGGCTCCGGCGTGACAGCGGGAGCCGGTCCCGGCGCGGGCGCTGCCGTCGCCGCAGGCGTCGCAGGCGCGGGAGTCGGGTCCGCTTGTCCGGTCTTCCCCGTGCAGCCTGCGGCCAGCAGGAGGAACAGCAGCAGGAGAACAGTCAGTCTTTTCACAGGCTCATCCTTTCCGAAGGGCCGTCAGTCCAGATCATACAGCGCGCTGTATTTTTTCTTGAGATAATCGGTGTAATACCCGGGATCGAAGGGGGCTTCCGCAGCCTGCTCAAAAAGCTCCTGGGGATCGTAGAGGCAGCCCTTCCGCCAGATGCGCGCCGTCAGCCAATCCAGGATGGGCTTCATATCCCCGGAAGCTACCGCCTTGTCCACGTCCACGGTCTCCTTCATCTTTGCCAGCAGCTGCGCGCCGTAGGCAGAGCCCAGGGCATAGGAGGGGAAATAGCCGATGCTGCCGCCGGACCAATGGCTGTCCTGCAGCACGCCCCGCCTGTCGTCCGGCACATCCAGGCCCAGGTACTCCTTCACCTTGGCGTTCCAGGCCTTCGGCAGGTCCGCCACTTCCAGGCTGCCCTCCATCAGCTGCTTCTCCAGCTCATAGCGCAGCATCACATGGAGGCAGTAGCTCAGTTCGTCCGCCTCCGTGCGGATCAGGCCCGGCTCTGCGATATTGGCGGCGCGGTAGAGCATCTCCTCCGTGACCCCTTCCATCTGCTCCGGGAACAGCTCCCGCAGCTTGGGCAGCAGAATGTGGATGAAGCCCCGGCTGCGGCCGATGATGTTCTCAAAAAAGCGGCTCTGGCTCTCATGGATGCTCATGGAAGCGCCGCCGGCCAGCATCGTGTCCTGCAGCTCGTCCCCGGTGTGCAGCTCATAGAGAGCGTGCCCGCCCTCATGCACCACGCTGAACAGGCTGGACAGGGGATCGTTGAGATGGTAGTGGGTGGTGATGCGCACGTCATGCTTGGAGTAGCCGTCGGTAAAGGGGTGCTCCGTCTCCCCGATAGAGCAGTATTCCCGGTCGATGCCGATGGCCTCCATGAGCCAGTCGGAGAGCTTCCGCTGCTGTTCGATGGGGTATTCCCTGTGGATAAAGGCGCAGTCCGGCTGTCCTTTTTCCGCGACTTTATGGATCAGGGGCACCAGACGTTCCTTCAGCACGGCGAAGAAACGGTCCAGCGTCTCCATGGTAAGGCCCCGCTCGTACTGGTCCAGCAGGGCGTCATAGGGCTTCTTTTCCGGTTCCAGCCAGGCGGCCAGCTTCTTGTTGAAGGCCACGATCTTTTCCATATAAGGCTGGAATGAGGGCCAGTCGCTCTCCACCTTTGCCTTGTGCCATACCGCTTCGGCATCGTTCAGCAGCACCTGATAGGCGATATACTCCTCTTTGGGTATCTTCTTTGTGCGCTCATAATCCCGCCAGAGCTCCGATACCTCCCGCCGGGTGATGGGCTCCAGCTCTTCACGCCGCTCCATGAGGGCGGCCAGCAGCTTTCCCGTCTCCTCCCCGGTCTGCAGCTCATAGCTCACCTCGGAGAGCACCGCCAGGGTCTTCCCCCGGTCCTCGGCGCCTCCCGGCGGGGCGATGGTGGTGGCGTCGTAGTAAAGGACGCCCTCAGCGTGGGCATAGGCGTGCATCTTGGCGACCAGTGCGCGCAGGCGCGCGGTCAGTTCTTCCGTTTTTTCCATTTCCGTCCTCCCATCATGATTCTATTCAGATTGTAGTGCTTTCCCGGCGCAAAGTCAACTTGACAAAGGAGGCGCAGGCGTCAATAATGGGAGAAAAAACCATTCTTCGGGAGGATAATAATGGAAGACGTACTGGACCGCTTCCTGCGGTATGTGAAGATCGACACCCAATCGGAAGAGAACGGGAATCATCCCAGCACGGAGAAGCAGTTCGATCTGGCGCGGCTGCTGACGGAGGAGCTGAAGGCCATCGGCGTTTCCGACGTGACCCTGGACGAGGAATTCTGCTATGTTTACGGGGTGATCCCCGCCAATCTGCCCGCCGGGAAAAGCGCGCCAAGCGTGGGCTTCATGGCCCATATGGACACCTCCAGCGCCGTCAGCGGCGCGGGTGTGAAGCCCCGCATCGTCCCCTTCACCGGGGAGGACATCGACCTTGGGGGCGACGGGAAGTATATCCTGAGCCTGCGGGAATTCCCCTTCATGAAGGCGTTTATCGGAGAAGACCTGGTCGTCACCGACGGCAGCACCCTGCTGGGGGCTGACGACAAGGCCGGCGTGGCAGAGATCATGGCCATGGCGGAATACCTGCTGACCCACCCGGAGGTGCCCCACGGCAGGCTCTGCATCTGCTTCACCCCCGATGAGGAGGTGGGCGGCGGCACGGCCAGGATCGACCTGGGACGCTTCGACCCGGACTTTGCCTATACGGTGGACGGCGGCCCCCTGGGCGGCATGGAGTATGAGAATTTCAACGCCGCCTCCGCCCGGCTGATCCTTCACGGGCGCAGCATCCACCCCGGCAGCGCCAAGAACACCATGCGCAACGCCCTCCTGATGGCCATGGAATTCCAGAGCCTGCTGCCTCCTGCGGAGGCCCCCATGTATACCGAGGGCTATGAGGGCTTCTATCACCTCTGCGACCTGCATGGCGACGTGGAAAAGGCGGAAGCGGACTACATCATCCGGGATCATGACAAGGAGAAATTCCTGGCAAAGAAGGCCTTTTTTGCCGACTGCGGCGAGTTTCTCAACCGGAAATACGGCCCCGGTGCCTGCGAGACCGTGATCCGGGATTCCTACTACAACATGAAGGAGCTGATCCTTCCCCGCATGGAGATCGTGGACAAGGCCCGGGAGGCCATGGAGGAGCTGGGCATCACTCCCGTGATTTCCCCCATCCGCGGCGGCACCGACGGGGCCATGCTCACCCATATGGGCGTCCCCTGCCCCAACCTCTGCACCGGCGGCGGCAACTGCCACGGTCGCTTCGAGTTCGCCTCCGTGCCCCAGATGCGAAAGATCGTGGAGCTGCTGGTGAAGATCACGGAAAAGCACGTGAAGTGACATTATACGACAAAAGACGCGCAGCCGAATGCCGCGCGTCTTCTTTCATGTTTCTCTCTCAGGTCTGGGGCGGTTGTGCGCCGGGAGCGGGCATATTGGTCATGTCGATGTAATTCACCCGGTTCTTTTTGCAGAACTTCTGGAGCTGGGACTTGTAGCTCTCCCAATACTTATCGTCCGCCTTGACCTTGATGATGGGGGTGCCCATGGGCTCCGACTTTTTGCGGATGGTGATCATTTCCTGCATTTCCTTCTTGAAGAGCTTCTTGACCTCCATCTTCATGACGGTGATCTCCTGAAGCTCGTCGGCCTTCCAGCTCATGCGGGTGGCTTGGGTGCCCATGGTGACGCCGGCTACGATCTCGGTCTCGTCGATAAAAATGCGTTCTTTCATGTGTCTAACGCTTTCCTCCCATTTTACTATGGTATGATTTATCGCTATATTAGTGTTTTTGCCCGGAAAAATCAATAACTATTTCTAAGAGTTTTTCTGTATTTTGTGAATCTTTTTCCTTGTCGGAGGCGAATCATTATGCTATAATGCACGATGCTGCTAACCCAAAAAACAAAAAAACAAGAAACAGGAGTGAGACAGAGTATGGACTTTATTCTGGAAAACCTCTGGCTTGTGAGCCTGATCGCCGCCATCATCGCGCTGGTGTTCGTCGCTCTCCAGGCCAAGAAGGTTCTCGCCGAGGATGAAGGCACTGACCTCATGAAGCGCATCTCCCAGAATGTGCGGAAGGGCGCCGGCGCGTTCCTCAGCCGCCAGTACAAGACCGTGGGCATCTTCTTCGTATGCATGGTCATCATCATCGCGGTCATGGCCGCCCTTGGGCTGCTGACCTGGTATGTGCCCTTCGCGTTCCTGACCGGCGGCCTTTTCTCCGGTCTGAGCGGCTTCATCGGCATGAAGATCGCCACCAATTCCAACGCCCGCACCGCCGCCGCTGCCCAGAAGAGCCTGAACAAGGGCCTTCGGGTCGCGTTTTCCGCCGGCACCGTCATGGGCTTCACCGTGGTGGGCCTGGGCCTGCTGGACATCTCCATCTGGTACGCGCTGCTGACCAAGGTCTTTAAGGAGACTCTGGAAGTCACCACCGCCACCATGATCACCTTCGGCATGGGCGCTTCCTCCATGGCTCTGTTCGCCCGTGTGGGCGGCGGCATCTTCACCAAGGCTGCCGACGTGGGCGCCGACCTGGTGGGTAAGGTGGAAGCCGGAATCCCCGAGGACGACCCCCGGAACCCCGCCGCCATCGCCGACAACGTGGGCGATAACGTGGGCGACGTGGCCGGCATGGGCGCCGACCTTTACGAGAGCTACGTTGGCTCCCTCCTCTCCACCTGCGCGCTGGGCGTCGTTGCCTTCAACGGCATCGAGGGCATCCGGGCCATCAACGCAGTCGCCCTTCCCCTGGTCATGGCTGCCATCGGCGTGATCTGCTCCCTGATCGGCTCCTTCCTGGTCAAGACCAAGGAAAACGCCACCCAGAAAGCCCTGCTGGGCGCTCTGTCCCGGGGCACCAACTTCGCCGCCATCGTCACCGCCCTGCTGAGCCTGCTGGCTGTGCTGTGGCTGCTTCCCGGTCACTTCGGCGTCTACATCGCCATCCTGGCCGGTCTGGTGGCCGGCGTCGCCATCGGCAAGGTCACGGAATACTACACCTCCGATACTTATAAGCCCACTCAGAACCTGTCCGAGTCCTCCAAGACCGGCACCGCCACCCTCATCATCAGCGGCCTGAGCCTGGGCATGATGAGCACCCTGCTCCCCATCCTGATCGTGGGCGCCGCCGTTATCATCGCTTACTTCTGCGCCCAGATCGGCGTTGAGGGCGGCAATGCCTCCCTCGGCCTCTACGGCATCTCCATCTCCGCTGTCGGCATGCTCTCCACCCTGGGCATCACCCTTGCCACCGACGCTTACGGCCCCGTGGCCGACAACGCCGGCGGCATCGCCGAAATGGCCGGTCTGCCCGAGGAGGTCCGGGAGCGCACCGACGCTCTGGATTCCCTGGGAAATACCACCGCTGCCACCGGCAAGGGCTTCGCCATCGGCTCCGCCGCTCTGACCGCCCTGGCGCTGATCGCCAACTTCGTGGAAAAGATGGAGATCAACGGCGGCTCCTATTCCCTGTCCCTGATGGATCCCAAGGTCCTGGTTGGCATCTTCGTGGGCGCTATGCTGCCCTTCCTCTTCTCCGCCATGACCATGAGCGCCGTGGGCCGCGCTGCCCAGAGCGTCGTCGTGGAAGTCCGCCGTCAGTTCAAGGAGATCAAGGGTCTGCTGGAAGGCAAGCCCGGCGTGGAAGCCGACTATGCCAAGTGCGTTGACCTCTGCTCCAAGTCCTCCCTGAAGGAAATGGTCGCCCCCGCCATCGTGGGCATCGCCTCCCCCATCATCGTGGGTCTGATCCTGGGCGGCAGCGGCGTCATCGGCCTGCTCTGCGGCGCCACCGCTTCCGGCTTCATCATGGCCGTGTTCATGTCCAACTCCGGCGGTGCCTGGGACAACGCCAAGAAGTACATCGAGGCCGGCCACTTCGGCGGCAAGGGCTCCGAGAACCACAAGGCTGCCGTCGTGGGCGACACCATCGGCGACCCCTTCAAGGATACTTCCGGCCCCAGCATCAACATCCTCATCAAGCTGATGAGCATGGTCTCCATCGTCTTCGCCGGTCTGATCGCCAAGTGCAACTGGTTCTGATCCGGCTCTGAACGTAGCATCCGAGGCGCAGGCTTCTGCCTGCGCCTCGTTTCTTTAGGCCGATATTATAGGTGGATAAAATGGATAATTGTGATTGGTGTAACCTGTCTGAAGAAGACAAACGCTATCAGATATATGAGAGCAAATCTTGGTCTGTCTTTCTAGCAGATGAGCAGGATTATATCGGACGGTGTATATTGGTTTTGAAGCGTCATTGCAAGGCATTGTCAGAGCTGACAGAGGAGGAATGGGGCGAACTCCGCACTCTGATTTGTAAAGCGGAGGCATGCTTAAAGGCTGTTTTAGGCGCAGCTCTGTGTAACTGGAGTTGTTTGATGAATGATTTTTACAAGGATCCGGCGCCTGATCCCCATCTCCATATTCACGTAAGGCCAAGGTATGATAAGCCCGTGATGCTCAACGGGAACATTTATCCGGACAGCGAATTCGGTCATCATTATGCGATGAATAAAAGCGGGGCAATACCCGCTGAAGATAAGGAAGAAGTGTTTATTCGATTAAAAGAATGGTGGAATCGCTGAATTCCCGTTAGTCTTTGTCGAAATTATAAACAGGGGTGCGAGCCGCCAGACTCGCACCCCTGTTCACTATTTTGCGGCGTTCGCCGCAAGGCGGGAGGGCATTATTCTCATTTATCAGGCAGCCGCTTCGTTGGGTTCTTCCGGCTGCTCCTCCGTATCCTCGGGAGGCGTTTCTTCCTCGATCTCCGGCATATCCTCGGTGGCGGGAGGCGCTTCCTCGCCGCCCTCCTCCGGCTCTTCCTCGATGGTCACGGGACCGGTGGGATGCTCCGGCGTCACTTCCGCGAAGGTCAGCGTCGTCTCCAGGTATTCGCCATCGCGCCAGAAGCGGATCAGCACGGTATCCCCCGCGCGATAACCCCGCTTCACACGGCTCAGGTCGTCCAGGGAAGCGATCGTTTTGCCGTCGATGCTGACGATGATATCGCCCTTGATAAAGCCTGCCTGCTCGCCGGGAAGCCCCGGTTCCGCGCTGTAAACCATCGCGCCGGCGGGAGATTCGGGACGGATCAGCCCTTCGGTGACGTTCATGACGGTGATGCCAAGCAGCGGTCTGCCGGGCACATACCCATATTGTTTGAGATCCTCGGCAACATAGATGGCGGTCTTGACGGGAATGGCAAAGCCGATCCCCTCGGTGGTGAGGCTCACATACTTGGCGGTGACCATGCCGATCACGTTCCCGTAGGCGTCAAAGGCAGGCCCGCCGGAGTTGCCGGGATTGACGGCGGCGTCGATCTGGAACATATCCAGAACCGTCCCGTCGCTGAATTCCACGACCCGGTCCAGACCGCTGACGATCCCGGTGGTCATGGAGAACTTCAGGTTAGTGTCCGGATGGCCCATGACATACACCTTCTGGCAGTTTTTGGGGCTGGCGCTGCTGATGGTGGCTGCCTGCAGCCCCTGCGCTTCGATCTTCAGAAGGCCCACGTCTGTCTCCGTATCAGCGCCCACGATCTGCCCTTCAAAGGTCCTGCCGTCATACAGCTCCACCTGCATGGATTCACCCGCATTCTGGGCATCGGTGAGGCAGTGGGCGTTTGTCAGGATGTAACCGTCGTTGGTGATGATGATGCCGGAGCCGGAGAGGGTCCGCGTTCCGCCGTCTTCCAGCTTCTCCTCCCAATAGATATACACCGTCTGGCCGCAAGCCCTCTCATAAAGGGTCTCTGGGTCCAGTTCCACGCCGTACCATCTGGAGGTGAGATCAGCCTCCAGAACGGTCCCCAGCGCGCGGACCTCCTCTGCCGGTTCACGGACGATGCGCACGCCGGAGAGGGACAGGCCCACGACCCCGGCGCTCAGTCCCAGGATCAGCAGCAGCGCGAGGCTGCATACCAGGATGCTTTGCAAAACCTTGTTTTTCATTCTTTTTCGCTCCTTTTTGCGATACCCCACCGGGTCCCGGCAGATAGCGGACGAGCTCCGCTGTCCGGCACCCCCATGGGATGAACTTCGTTATCAGCCCGCCCCGGAGATCAGCCAGCCGTCCAGGCAGACGCCGCAGGCGTCGTCCAGCTTTCTTCCGAAGGCTTCCGGGTACTCCCGTTTCCAGGTCTCCCACTCCTCTGCCGTCACCTTCTCCACCTCCGCCAGGAAGCCGCTGACGGCCATGCCGGTGGCGTTGCGGGATGTGGGCGCGGTGGGGGTGATGGTGTTGATGGCGCCGCCCCGGTCCAGCCAGCCGGGGATGATGGGATCCAGGCGGGAGCCGTGGTCCACATAGCAGACGCCGGGCATGAGGCGCTCCGTCACATAGGCGCCGCAGAGGACGATGCCCCGCTCATTGAATACCTTTACAATATCTCCCTGCCGGATGCCCCGTTTTTCCGCTTCCGAGGTGTGGAGCCAGACGGGCTCATAGAGATAACCGTCCTCTCCCCGCACCTTCATGGTCTCGATCTCCCGCGTCCAGAGGATATCGTCGCACTGGGCGTGCATGCGCCAGCGCCCGTGGTTGGACATGCACAGGAGGGGGTATTTCTCCGCCCTCAAGCTGCTGAGGCGCTCGTCGTGGCTGGGGCCGCTCTCGATCCAGTGCGGCACCGGAGGCCGCTCCGGATCGTCGGGGGTCAGCTCCGCGATCTGGGTGGAATAGAATTCCAGCTTCCCCGTGGGGGTGCTGAGGGGATGGTTTTCCGGGTCCTGATAGAATTCCAGCAGACCGGCGGGCAGCTTATCCAGCTCCTCCTGGGTCCGGCAGGGGATCACAAATATCTTCTTGCGGCTGAATTCCTCCCAGGTCATATAATCCTCGCATCCGGAGGCCTTGTAGAGGAAGCGCACCCGCTCCTCGTGGGTCAGGCGGCCGGTGTAGGCGTCGTAGTATTCCTTCCCCAGCTTCTCGGCCACCTTGGCGCAGACGTCGAAATCGCTGAGGCTCTCCCCCACCGGCGGGCAGCTGGGCTCCGCCAGGTAGATGCTGGTGAAGGCGCCGGAGGACATATCGTTGGCCAGGTCCGGCACCTCATGCTTCGTGGCCACGGGGAAGATCAGGTCCGCGAAATAGCAGTCGTTTTCCAGCCAGGGATGCTGGGCGATGATGGTCTCGATGCTCTCGTGGCGGTAAGCCCGGATGCTGGCGTTTCCGTCGTTCCAGCAGGTGACCTGGCAGGGAGCGTCCGTCCAGATCATGTGGACCCTGCTCATGCCCGGCCGGGGATACTGCATCTTCTCAAACTGATACTGCTGGGTGGGATAGCGGTGATTGCCCGGTCCCGGCTGCTGGCTGGAGGAGAAGCACTGGAGGCCCCGCCATTCCGCGTGGCCGTTGAGGATGGCGTCGTGCACCAGGCAGCGGGGAATGAACTGCTTGGGGGCGGGCAGCTGCTTATACAGTTCGACCAGCTCCGGCGCCCGCTTCTTCTGTTCCTCCGAAAGGACGAAGCGGTCCATGTTGATGATGGGGTCCACATCCCCCTCCACGGGCCGCAGCGGGTCGCCGCAGGCAGGGATCCTCGGCACGAACTGTCCCTGGTAGGGCACGGGGTATTCCCGGTTCCACAGGTTCCATTCGATCATCTTGGCCTGGTGGACGCCGGGCCTTCCCAGGCCCTGCATGCCCAGGAGCATGACTTCCAGACGGGCAGGCTCCGAGGCGTAGGGCCCCCGGATATAGGGGCCGCCGTTGCCGTGGATGATGCTGGCGGTGTTCTTCGCCCAGGTATGGGCCAGGGCCTTGATGGTCCACTCCGGCGTGCCGCATTTTTCGCTGGCCCAGGCCGGCGTCTTGGGTATGCCATCCTCCCGGCCCAGCACATAATCCTCGAACTTATCGAAGCCATAGGCGTGGGAGGCGATATATTCCTTGTCGTAGGTCCCCTCCGTGATCCAGACATAGGCGATGGCCAGCTGCATGGCCGGGTCCGTATTGGGCAGGATGGGGATCCACTTGTCGGCGTGGATGGCCGCCCCATAGTTGAGATCGGGGCAGACATAGACGCTCCGGATGCCGATCTTCGTGAACCAGGAGCAGAGGCGGCTGGGCAGGTTCATCCCGAAGCCCCGGGGCGTGGTCTCCGGGTCGCAGCCCCAGAAAAAGAGCATATCCGAGTTTTTGGCGATGTCGGGATAAAGATTCGTCTGGGGGGCCATCTCTCCCACGGGCTCGCAGCCCCAGACATATTTCGCGCCCCAGAACCAGCCCTCCCAGGAATCCATGTTGCGCATCTGGAGGGTATAGCCTCCCATGAGGCTCAATAGGCGGTTGGGGCAGCCGTGGCTGGGGGCGGTGTTCTTCCCTTCCCCGTGCATGTCCGCCTGGCAGAGCACGGCTTCGCAGCCATAGGTATCCTTGATGCGCCGCAGCTCGTCCGCGGCGATCTGGGCCGCTTCGTCCCAGGAGATGCGCACATAGCGGCTGACGCCCCGGTTCTGGGGGTTGCGCTCCCCCTTCGGGTCCCAGTCCACCCGCTTGAGGGGCCAGCGCACCCGGTTGCGGGAATAGACCCGGGTGCGGTAGCCCAGGCCGAAGGGGGTGATGGTCACCCGGTCCGGCGCGGAAAAGCTGCTGCCTCTGGCTTCCATCTTCCAGGGATTGCAGTTTGCTTCCGTATACTCCGTATCATAGAAATATGGCCTGATCCGGGTGATGCGCCCGTCCGTGGAATCCACCATGCAGGGGCCGCCGCTCTCCGGCCCCATGAGGCTGAAGCTGCATATGCTGCTCTTGTCAGGCTCAAATCTGTTCTTCATAGGCTAGACCGATCCCTTTCCGCGCTTTCCGAAATAGAGCTCACCAAAAGTCGGAATATTCTGCTTACAGAATTTCATAATATTATATCTCAAGATCGAAACCAGGTCAATCTCCGATTCCCCTATTCCGGGAAGTCCCTGCGCTCCCGCCCCATCTCCCGGGGTCGGGTCTTGCAATTCCGTACATTTTTGATATACTTATCTATATGTTATTTCAGATAAGGAGAATCGCCATGAAAGATATGCTGAAAGGTAAAGTCGCGTGGGTCACCGGCGCATCCAGCGGCATGGGAGAGGCCACCGCGCTGACCTTCGGGCGGGAGGGGGCCATCGTGATCGTGGGCGGCGGCCGCCGGAAGGAGCCCGCCATGGAGACCTGCCGGAAGATCGAGGAGATGGGCGGCACCGCCCGGTATTACGGGCCGCTGGACGTTTCCGATCCGGAGAACATCAAGGAACACTACGGAAAGATCATCGCAGAATTCGGCCGGGTGGATATCCTGGCCGCCTTCGCCGGCAAGAGCTTCGACAACGACAATCTGCCCCCTGACGAGCACTGGAAGCGGACCATGGACGTGAATATGAAGGGCATGTACGACTGCTGCATGGCGGTCATGCCCGGCATGAAGGAACAGCGCGGCGGCAGCATCATCATCTGCTCCTCCAACGGCGCCTTCAATCCCACCACTCCCGCTTACGAATACCACATGGCCAAGGGAGCCTGCGAGGCTCTGGCGGTGAACATGGCCCTGGACGGCGCGGCCTACGGGGTCCGCGTCAACTGCATCAAGCCCGGCTGCATCCTCACCGGCTTCTGGGACGAGCTGATCCCCGACAAGCAGGAACAGCTGGCATTCACCGCCCAGATCGCAAAGAAGGAAGTGCCGCTGCAGCGCGCCGGTACATCCCAGGACATCGCCAACGTGGCCTTGTTCTTCGCCTCCGAGCTTTCCTCCTATGTCACCGGCCTGCGCCTCTTCGTGGGCGGCGGCCAGGGCTATATCTATTCCCCCAACCAGAGCTTCCTGCTCTCCGACGACGCGCAGGATACCCTGCCGGTCGGCGTCCGCTGACGGGAGCGCAGCCCCTTTTTATGCTGAAAGGAGTCGGATAACATGGCAAATACGGGAACATTTCGCAGCGCCATCAACGGATTCAACCGTCAGGACGTGATGGACTATCTGGAATCCGCCTCTCAGCGCTATGAAGCGCTGAAAAAGGAGAGGAACGAGCTGGACCGCATGCGCACGGAGCAGCAGGCCCGTGTGAAGGAGCTGGAGGGTATTCAGGAGGAGGCCGCCGCCATCAAAGAGCAGGCTGCCCAGGAGACCGCAGAAGCGCTTGCCCAGCTCCGGGCCAAGGAGGAGGAGTGCGAGAGCATTCGCGCTTCTCTGGAAGCCGTCACCCGGGAGCGGGACGACGCCCTTGCCAGGCCCACCGAGGATCCCGCCGTGGCGGAAGCCCTCCGCAGCGAGGTGAGCGACCTGAAAGCCCGGCTGGCGGAGATCGAGGCGAAGCAGGCGGAAACGGTGCGCAAAGCGGAGGAATATGACAGCATGCGGGACCGGATCGCCAATTTGGAGCTGAATGCTTCCCGCCGCGCCGCCGACATCGAGGAAGCTGCCCGGAGCGAAGCCCGCGCCCTGCTTGAGCAGGCGGAGCAGCAGGCTGGGGAGCTGCGCGCCAAGGCGGAACAGGACGCTGCGGACCTGCTGGACAGGACCAGGCAGGAAAACCAGGAATTCCTTGCCCAGAGGGACGAGAATTACCGCCTATTCCGGGAAAATCTCCAAGGCGCAGCTGCGGAAACGGAAGCCAGCACAGGCTTCATCTCCGAAGAGCTGCAGCGTCTGGGCGATAAACTGAAAGGGATCGTCTCCTCCCTCACGGATACTTCCCGGCGTTTCGACCCCGAAGCTAAGGCCGAAGAGACGCCTTGCTGCGAAGGGGAATGTGCGCCGGAAACCGCCCCCGCGCCGGAGGCCGAAGAGGAGGTCCACCACTGTCATGGCTGATCTCCTCGCTTCTCAGATCCTGCGCCGCAAGAGCTTCCGCAGCTTCCGCGATGATCCCTTGGATCCCCAGCTGATGGAGGAGCTTGTGGATTTCCTCTCCGACCTGACGCCGCCGGAACCGGACATCGACTGGAATTTCGATACCCTCCCCTACCTGGACATGGTGAAGCTCTGCATCAGCGAGCCGGGCGTCAAGGCCCCCTGCTATCTGCTTCTCCGCGCGGAGCGGAAGCGCTTCAGCCTGCAGAACTGTGGTTATCTGGGGGAAATGGCGGTGCTCTGGCTGACGAGCCGGAACGTGGCCACCTGCTGGCAGGGCAGCGCCAGTATCACCTCGGAAAATGATTTCTACGGCAGCCTTCCCTTCGTCACCGCAGTCGCCATCGGGTACTCCGACGAGGATTTCCGAACAAGCGCCTCGGAATTTGACCGGCTTCCCGCCGAAAAAACGACGTATAACCGGGTGGCGGAATACAAACCCATCCTGGAGCTGGGCCGCCTGGCGCCTTCCGCCTACAACCAGCAGCCCTGCGTCTTCGTCACCGACGACCGCAAGCGCATCCACCTCTACCGCAGGCAGAAGCTATTCGCCAATCCGGTAAAGGAATTCGAGCAGTGTGTGGACAGCGGCGTCGCCCTGGCCCATCTGGAGCTGGGCGCCCGGGACGCGGGCTACAATCCTACCATCCAGCGCCTTTACCCCGCTCCCAAATTCAAGCAGAGCCTGGCTTACCAGGCCTCCGTGGTGCTGGAATAAACGATCAGGAACATAAAAGGGCCGCAGGCAGGATGCCTGCGGTCCTCGTCTGTCTTGTAGGGATCAGAAATCGGCGCTGCCGGTGGTGCGGGGGAAGGGGATCACGTCCCGGATGTTGCCCACGCCCGTTAAGTACATGATGAGCCGCTCGAAGCCAAGGCCGAAACCGGCATGGCGGGTGCCCCCGAAGCGGCGCAGGTCCAGATACCAGTCGTAGCCGCTCTTGTCCAGGCCCAGCTCCTCCATGCGCTTCTCCAGCACGTCCAGCCGCTCCTCACGCTGACTGCCGCCGATGATCTCCCCGATGCCGGGGGCCAGGCAGTCCGCCGCGGCGACGGTCTTGCCGTCGTCGTTGAGGCGCATATAGAAGGCCTTGATCTCCTTGGGGTAATCCGTGACGAACACGGGCTTTCCGAACTGCTTCTCCGTGAGATAGCGTTCATGCTCCGTCTGCAGGTCGCAGCCCCAATAGACCGGGTACTTGAACTCAGCCCCGGAGCCAGCGAGGATCTCCACCGCCTCGGTGTAGCTGACCCGGGCGAAGTCGGAGGAGGCCACCAGCTCCAGCCGGTCCTTGAGGCCCTTGTCCACAAAGCTGTTGAGGAATTCGATCTCCTGGGTGCAGGTGTCCAGCACGGTGCGGATGACATATTTCAGCATATCCTCCGCCAGGTCCATATCGTCCTCCAGGTCCGCAAAGGCGATCTCCGGCTCGATCATCCAGAATTCGGCGGCGTGGCGGGTGGTGTTGGAGTTCTCCGCCCGGAAGGTGGGGCCGAAGGTATAGATATTGCCGAAGGCCATGGCGTAGGTCTCCCCGTTCAGCTGGCCGGAGACCGTCAGGCTGGTCATCTTCCCGAAGAAATCCTGGCTCCAATCCACTTCCCCGTCCTCGGTCAGAGGCGGATCCTTGGGGTCCAGGGTGGTGACGCGGAACATCTCCCCCGCGCCCTCGCAGTCGCTGCCGGTGATGAGGGGGGTGTTCACATACACGAAGCCCCGGTTCTGGAAGAAGCTGTGGATGGCGAAGGCCGCCACGCTGCGGATGCGGAACACGGCGGAAAACAGGTTCGTCCTGGGGCGCAGGTGGGCCACGGTGCGCAGGTATTCTACGCTGTGCCGCTTCTTCTGCAGGGGGTATTCCGGCGCGGAAGCCCCCTCCAGCTGGATGGAGGCCGCCTTCAGCTCGAAGGGCTGTTTGGCCTCCGGGGTCAGGACGAAGGTGCCCTTCACCACGAAGGAAGCGCCCACATTCTGTTTTGTCACGCCTTTATAGTCTTCCACCACGCCGTCTTCAAACACGACCTGAAGGCCCTTGAAGCAGCTGCCGTCGTTCAGCTCGATAAAGCCGAAGCTCTTCATATCCCGGATGGTGCGGGCCCAGCCGCCCACGGTGATCTCTTTGCCGGCATAGTCGCCGGGAGCGCGATACAGTTCGCTGATGGTTATTCTTTCCATTGTCTTATCATCCAATCCTTAAATATCCGATTCTCCGGAGGGCTCCTCCGGCGCATCGCTGGTTTCCTCTTGGGCAGCTTCTTCCTCCGCGGGAGTCTCCCCTTCCGCTTCCGCGCTTTCAAAAACTTCGGAGACAGTCTGGCGGATCGCCGCGGTTTCTTCACCCGCCGCCTCCCCGGTCTCCGCGGCGGCTTCCTCCGCTTCTGCCAGGACTTCCGCCGTCTTTTCCGCAGTCTCCGTCAGGCTGGAAACGGCGTCTCCCGCAGCGGCCTCCTCCACCGCTTCCTCCAGGTTCTCCTCCGGTCCGGCGGCAGCCTTGCCGCCCAGGATGCGGAAAGCGTCGCTCAGTTCTTCATCAAAACGCTCCTCGCTCATCAGCTCCGGCTTCTCCGGCGCAGGGGCGCTTACTTCCGGCGCGGCGGCGGCTTTCTTGCCCCGGTTCAGCCAAAGATCCTCCGGCTCCGGACGGCGGAACACCAGGACATAGAGGATGCAGCCCGCAGCCAGGAGGCAGGTGAGGCCCGCCAGGAGCTGGCTGACCCGGAGATTGGAAGCGCCCACATAGAGGCTGTCGGTGCGCAGGCCCTCGATGAACAGCCGCCCCAGCCCGTACCAGGCCAGGTAGCACAGGAACAGCTGCCCGTCGAATTTCCGCCGCTTCCGCATGACGAAGTGGAGCAGGAGGAAGCCCAGCACGTTCCACAGACTCTCATAGAGGAAGGTTGGGTGATAGTAGAAGGTCTTGTAGGAATACACAAGGCCCATGCGCCAGGGCACCATGGTCTCCGTGCCGTGGGCTTCCCGGTTGGTGAAGTTGCCCCAGCGCCCGATGGCCTGGCCGATCAGGAGGCCGAAGGAAACCACGTCCAGCATGGCCCGGGAGCTGATCTTCTTCATCCGCGTGGCGATCACCAGCCCGATGACGCCGCCGATAACGCCGCCGTAGATGGCAAGACCGCCCTCCCAGATGGCGACGATGTCCCGCAGGTCGCCGTAGCCGTCGAAATAGGGATTGGTCCCTGCGGCGTCCCGATAAAAGACGACGTAGTAGAGCCGCGCGCCGATGATGCCCAGGGGCACCGCCCAGAGCAGGGTGTCGATCACGTCGTCCTCCGTCAGGCCGAATTCCTTGGCGTGCTTGACGGTGTAGATCACCGCCAGCAGGAAGCCGATGGCGATGATGACGCCGTACCAATAGATCTTCCAGCCGAAAACGGTGAAATAGGGCAGGAAGTTCCATTCAAAATCTCCCAGCAAGGGAAATGTAATGCCGGGTATTTCCATTTCAGCCCTCCTCTCAATTCGGTGCGATGTATTTCCATCAAAGCGGGGAAATCACAGAAAGGGCCAGCCGTTCTGGTCGGAATACTTCTCTCAGGAATCCTTCCGCCTCCGCTTCGCTTATGCTGTCCACCATGGCCGGGAGCTCCATCCGCTCCCATCCGTCGAAATAGCTTTCCGCCTGCAGGTCCGCCAGATCCTCCGGTGCATCCAGGCTCATAAGGAAGCCGCCCAGCCTGGCGCGCTTCAACCGTTCAAGTCTTTCTGCGGCTGCCTTGTCCATACGGAATGCCGACGCCGCATCGGTGATGCTTCCCAGCACTCTCATGGGGTCAGGACACCGGCCCCCGGCATAACAGACGCCGCCGTGTGGGAAATCATAAGTCTCTACGTAGAAGCTCTGATTGATAACGCCTGCATCGTATAGCTGCGAGTAAAGCGGCGAACCGCAGCCGAGCAGCAGCTCACAGCTCAGGTCAGCCAGCAGCATGTACCGCGTCCACGCCCTGCTGTCGGAGCGCCAGGACAGCTTGGCCCCCAGCTCGAACAGGGGCATGGAGACCGCCATTTTCTCCTCCAACCGCACGCTGACGGGATTCAGCCCATCCTCGTCGCCGTAGTCCCGCCGGGGAGCTTCCTTTCCCGGTGGCAGCAGTTTCTCTGCCAGCTCCATGACCTTCTCCGGGTCGATGTCCCCGGCGCAGCAGAGGGCCATGTTTCCCGGGGCGTAAAACAAGCGGTGACATTCATAGAGCGTGTCCGCCGTGATGGAAGCGATGGATTCCATCGTACCCGTGATCGGATCACGGATGGGATGCTCCTTATAGAGGGCGCGGAATAATCTCCGGTCCACCCGGCGGGCGGGGTTGTCCTCATACATGCTCATTTCCTGGCCGATGATCCCCCGCTCTCTGTCCACACCTTCCGGGGTGAAACAGGGTATACTTACGAAACGAAGAAGTTCTTCCAGGGAGCGGTCAAAGTTCTCAGTGCAGCTGAACACGTATTCGGTCATGCCGCCGCTTGTATAGGCGTTGGGACTGGCCCCCAGAGCCGTAAGGCGTTCTGCGGCGCTATAGCCCGGCATTTCGAACATCTTGTGTTCCAGGAAGTGGGCGATCCCGGTGGGGGTCTCCCTCCATTTCCCATCCAGGAGGAAGCGCCGGTCACAGCCGCCGTATTTCACGGCAAGCAGCGCGTACTTCGTCTGATAACCGGGCATGGGGAAAACGAAGACAGGCAGCCCGGCAGAGGTCTTTCCCTCATACAAGCTGACGCCGCAGCGGGGATATTCCTTTCGCGTCATCCCTCCGCCCCCCTTCTGAGGAAATAGGAGATTTCGGGCTTCATCTCTGAAGCGATGCGGGCGATATCCTCCACTTTTACTTCAGCGGCCAGAACGGCGTACTGCCGCAAGTCGCCCCCGGAGCCCAGAAGGTTTTGTCCCAGTCGGAAATCGCAGACGGAGGCTGGGCTGTCCAGCCCCTGCAGATACGCGGAGGCCACGTTCTTCCGGGCGGTCTCCAGCTCGTCGCGGGAGACGTTCCCCTCCGCAAGGTCCCGGAGTTCCGTCAGTATGGCTTCCTCGGTTTCCTCCCGTTTATCGAAGTCGATGCCCGCCGTCACGAACATAACTTCTTTATACCGCTCCACGCTGCTTCCCACTGCATAACAGAGAGAGCGGTTTTCCCGGATATTCAAAAAGAGGCGCGAGGCTTCACCGCCGCCGTAGAGCTCGTTGAATACCGCCAGCGTCGGGTAGTCCGCCGGTCTGGTGCGGCACCAGCGGAAGCCGATGACCAGATTTCCCTGCTCCACGTCCATTTCCTCTGTGACACGGCGCAGCTCTTTTGACTCGGACCGCAGCTCTGTTTCCGGAAGCGGGCGCTCTCCGCCGCCCGGCAGGGTCATAAAGGCGCGGCGCACTGCTTCCTCCACCCGCCCGTGATCCGCGCTGCCGCAGTAGAACAGTTCCAAGGGGGAGGAGCGCAGGGCTTCCCGGTAAAACTTCGTCAGGGGCTGATAGCGGACGCGGAGGGCCTCCTCCGCTTCCCCCAGGGGATATACGCCGAAGGCTTCCCCTTCGAACATCAGCTCCCTCGCCCGCTTGCGGGCATATCCCCGTTTATTGTTCACCGCTGCCTCAATGCGGTCGTGGAGGTTC
>JAEEGH010004383.1_pt1 | contig 36266 bp, 37 predicted proteins | sample 9134181 | NCBI WGS metagenome assembly JAEEGH01 (sample SAMN16246544, study PRJNA631951) | gut metagenome | biome: gut microbiome; feature: rumen; material: DP-attached | host: Bos | place: Iran: Karaj | collected 2018-10
CAGATGCTGCCACGGCATCGGATCTCACAACTCTCTGAAATTGAAAATATCATCATATAATGGCAAATAGAATCTATTTGTGTCTGGCCCACATGAGTGAGGCTGGTTGGGAACAAAAGTATATCCAAGAGGCTTTCGACACGAATTGGGTCGTTCCCCTCGGACCCAATGTCAATGGCTTTGAAGAAGATCTGAAGCAGTATGTCAGGAGACAGGAGTCAGGAGACAGGAGTCAGGAGTCTGGAGTCGGGACGAAGGAGGTCGTAGCCCTTTCCTCAGGAACGGCAGCCGTCCATCTTGGACTGTTGGCTTGTGGCGTAGGTCCGGGCGACGAAGTGCTGGTGCAGAGTTTTACCTTCTGTGCCTCCACCCATCCGATCAAGTATCTGGGTGCCACACCTGTCATGATCGACTCCGAGACGGAAACCTGGAATATGGATCCTCAGCTGCTCGAACAGGCCATCAACGACCGTATCGCCGTGACAGGACGTAAGCCGAAGGCCATCGTGCCCGTCTATCTCTATGGCATGCCTGCCAAGATCGATGAGATCCTGGCTGTCGCTGCCCGTTATGACATCCCTGTAGTGGAAGATGCGGCAGAGGGCTTCGGTTCCAGGTATAAGGGTCGTGTCGTTGGTACCTTCGGACGTTTTGGCATCCTGTCATTCAATGGCAACAAGATGATCACCACCTCTGGTGGCGGTGCGCTCATCTGTCCTGATATGGAGGCCCGTAACCGTGTGATGTGGTACGCCACCCAGGCCCGTGAGGCATATCCTTACTATCATCATGAGGCGGTGGGTTACAACTATCGTATGAGTAACATCTGTGCTGGTATCGGACGTGGACAGATGACCGTCCTTGACGAGCATATCGCCCATCACCGTCATATCGCTGCAAAATATCGTGATGCCTTTGCCCATGTCGATGGTATCACCTTCCACGACGAACCCAGTGACATGCAGTCTAACTTCTGGTTGAGCACCATCCTGCTCGATGAGAACCTGTATGTTCGTGGCGAGGAGCATGCTTATGAACATCCTGTCAGTGGTGCCGTCGGTGGTGCGGCAGGACTGGTTCATAGTGGTGGCCCTGTCCATACAGACTGTGAGCCGAATCCTAATGTGGAGGCCATGCGTGTGGCACTTGATCAGGCAGGCATTGAGTCACGTCCCCTTTGGAAGCCCATGCACCGTCAGCCGGTCTATCACGATGCCCCTGCCTATGTCAACGGCGTCAGTGAGGACCTGTTCCACAGAGGCCTCTGCCTTCCCTCCGGTCCGATGGTCTCCGATGCCGATGTCGATCGCATCATCGCCACCATCCTCTCCGCTATCAAATCGTGAAAGTGAAAAAGTGATAATTGATGTTTATAGTTTATGGTTTATAGTTTATAGATGAAAACCAGGCAAGCCCTTGAAGAGCATCTGAAGACTATAGAAGTAATCAACTATAAACTATAAACAATAAACAATAAACAATAAACAATAAACAATAAATTCCAATAAATGAATTTCTTCCGTAAACTGGCAAATTGGTATTTCCGCCGTAACTCACTGCCCTATTGGAGCATCTTCGTGCTCGACATGCTTATTCTGTTGTTCTCAGGATTCGTCAGCTTCTGGATCTTCAGCAGCTGGACCGAACTGACCACCCGCACGGCTACCCTCTTGGCTTCACTGTCCGTCTATGTGGCCCTGAGTGTCTTTGGCATCCGTTATTTCCATACGTATGCCGGTATTGTGCGTTACTCATCGTTTGTCGACCTCATGCGTGTGTTCTATGCCAACTTGGTTTCTCTGGTGCTGGCTCTGGGTGTTCATTACTTTATGTTCTCTGCCCCCAGTCAGTATTTCGAACCGTTGACGGGTCGTCAGATTGTCCTCATGTTCGTCATTGCCACGCTGGCCATGTGGGCCATGCGTGTGCTGGTGAAGACGGTCTTCGATGTGTCCACCGCCGATAATAGTGCCCTGCGCGTGCTCATCTATGGTGCCCAGAGTGGTGGTGTCGGACTGGCAGAGAGCATCCGCACACAGTCGCCCCGTCGCTTCATCCTGAAGGGTTTCATCTCCCACAACCGTCGTCTGCGTCACAACGACCTCGTGGGTGAGAAAGTGTTCACGATGGAAGACGACCTGCGTAAGGTGGTTGAAGACTATCATATCGGAGCCGTGCTCGTGTCGCCATATCGTACCAACGACTTCCGTAAGAACCAGGATCTGCAGGACCTGCTCATCGGTATGGGTGTGAAGATCTTCATGGCCCAGAATGCCATCGAGGTCGATAGCTACATGCAGGACGGGAAGTCTGTCGATGATGAAGACAAAGCGGAGTACAGCGATATCCAGTTGAAGGAGGTGTCTGTTGAAGACCTGCTGCCGCGTGCAGAGATCAAGGTCGATATGAAGTCGGTGGGTGAATTGCTCAGCGGTCGTCGTGTCCTTATCACAGGTTCGGCAGGTTCCATTGGATCAGAGATGGTCCGTCAGATTGCTACGTGTAAACCGGCATCGATGATGCTGATCGACCAGGCAGAGACCCCGCAGCACGACCTGCGGCTGATGATGGCCAAGGAATATCCCAATATCGATGCGCATGTGGTGGTCACTACCGTCTGCAGCATGTCGCGCATGGATGCCATTTTCAACCAGTTCCGGCCTGAATACGTATTCCATGCTGCCGCCTACAAACATGTGCCGATGATGGAGGACAACCCCTCCGAGGCCATTATGAATAATGTTTACGGTACGAAGATCATTGCCGACCTTTCCGTGAAGTACGGTGTCCGCAAGTTCGTGATGGTATCTACCGACAAGGCCGTCAATCCCACCAACGTTATGGGATGCTCCAAGCGTATCTGTGAGATCTACGTCCAGACCCTCGACCGTGCCATCAAGACCGCCCAGTACGGAGGTCACTCCTCACTCATATCTCCTCAATCCTCGATTTCGGTTCCTGTCACCCAGTTCGTCACCACCCGCTTCGGAAACGTACTGGGATCCAATGGTTCCGTCATCCCGCTCTTCCGCGAACAGATCCGAAACGGCGGACCCGTCACGGTCACCCATCCTGACATCATCCGTTACTTTATGCTCATCCCGGAGGCTTGTAAACTCGTGCTGGAGGCAGGAACGAAAGGCAACGGTGGCGAGATCTTCGTCTTCGATATGGGACGTCCCGTCAGGATTGCTGATCTGGCCAAGCGTATGATCAGTCTTTCGGGTGCCAAGAATGTGAAAATTGAGTACACCGGCCTGCGTGAGGGCGAGAAACTCTTTGAGGAAGTCCTGAACGACAAGGAGACCACCAAGCCCACCTTCCACAAGAAGATCCGTATCGCCGAGGTTCGCCCCTACGACTACGATCAGGTGTGCCAGGACATCGACGAACTCATTGCCGTTTCCAAGAAATACAACGATATGGAGACCGTTCGTAAGATGAAGCAGATTGTGCCGGAGTACAAGTCAAACAACTCCGTTTACGAAGAACTCGACCTGCCTGTGAAGACGGTAGCGTCGAAACATGTTGCAGAAATGTCGTGAGATATTATATAGGAATCGTTTTTTAGTAATCCCCCGTCAGGTTTCCTGGCGGGGGATTCTTTATATGCACAAAAAAGGCTCGCACTGCGAGCCTTTTTTACTTCCAGAAATCTCTCCAGATCTCTATGTTCTCCAACTTTGAATAGTCATAAATCTGATACGCCCCCTCATGAAGCATATCGGTATAAATATCTACTGTCCAGTCTCCGAAAAACTGTGTCTTTTCATTAAACTCTTCCAACCTTTGGTCCATCTTCTCAGCGAGGGTAGGGGATAGATCCTCCTTCTGTCTCAGGTGACAATACAGCACTGCCGCCGCATCCGTCAGGAACGCTATATCCGTCGATTCCCCGCCTTTGAACATCGTCTCAAACCACTCCTCATGTTCAGCCTTCACCTCTGCCAGCTTCTCAAACAGTCCGAAGAAACCCTCCACCGCTTCCTCATACTGTCCCTTCTCCACCTCTTCCGCAATCCCCCTCAGCAAAGGTCTCATCAGATGACTAAACATAATATTAAGCTATCCCGTATTCGCGTTTCAACCAAAGCTCAAACAGCGGATCCACGAAGGAGAACGTATCCCTGTTTTTCTCAACCAAATCCTTTTCGACAAGAGTTTTTTTGTTCCTCGTAATGGTCTGAGACTGGCCAAGACGATATTTCTCTACCACACCTTTTGCATTAAAATGTGTTTCCCCCGATGCAATAGCCTTCAATAAAGCAATCTGTGAGGGGACTAGCTCATCGAGTTCATTTTGGAATGTTTCCGCATTAGTATCGATAACCATATCCAACTGTCGATCAATATCCTCATCAGAAACAATTCCGTCTGTATGGGACCAAACAAAGAAACAATATTGCTGGACATACCATGAATTGTATTTCACCTTTTCGCACAACCTCTCTGCTTGTTCTTCTGTTATATGTTTACCTGTAGCTTCGAAGTTGTTGACTATGTATGGCAACCAATATTCTTTGGATATTCGCTTCAACTGCATCATCTGTCCGAATTTATAAAAGGGACTTCTGGAGTTATTGAAGATTTTTTTCATCATATGCATCTTACTCCCATACAGACAATATGTCGTATGGTGCTGCAACTGCCATTCCGAACGCAGCATAGATTCAAGTCTCTCCCAATGAGGAATATTTGCCAACTGCTGAAACTCGTCAATACATACGATGACACGGATTCCCTTCTCAATAGCAATTTTCTCTGGAAGCTGAAGAATCGTTTCTGGATTTTCTTTCACAGGGTTTATCTTCAAATCCACCTCAATAGAGTTCATAGGATCACTCGCAATCGTGATGCTAGGTGTCAGACGGTTCACGAACCGCAGGAAATCACCCCATTTCTGCTCCAAAGTAGATGACACTCCTTGGATAATAGCCGATGTGAATTTATTGTAAAACTCTTCCTCTGTATGTATTTTATAAGCATCCAAGAAACAAACTTTGATATTCTTTTCTTCATCAACAAGTTCTTTCATGGATTCTTTCACCAACGACGATTTACCCCATCGTCTTGGGGATACCAATATAGTATTAATCCCATGACTCAGGAAATTCTTCAATTCCCGTCTGTCATCAATTCTATCAATGAAGCTTTCTGCTTCGGCTAATCTGCCGTATTGAAAAGGTACTCCCATCTTTATACAAACTTAAAATTTTTGCAAAGATAAAGAATTATACGCACACGTATAATACAAATGCGTATAATTTATTCTTTTTTAAGAGAAATCAATGCCTACCAGCATATTATGCTCTTCTATCCGATGCTTCGACGGATTCCTATGGTTAGTCACTTCAACACTTTTTTAACAAAAATAGCCAGCCTTGTGAGCTGACTTTTTCAGAATGGAAGTGATTTTGGCCCAACGGGACCTGGCCTTGTTGTGCATGGCCTCGGTGTGCTACTAGGACCAGAGGGAGAGGACTTTCTCGACGATGGGAGCCATGTCGTAGTATTTGTACTCGGCGAGGCGGCCGCCGAAGATGACATTGGATTCCTGGGCGGCGAGGGCACGATACTGATCAGCCAGGGCATTGTTGCGGTCATCGTTGACCGTATAGTAGGGTTCCATGCCAGGCTTGTACTCCGTAGAATACTCACGGGAGATGACCGTCTTGGGACAGTCATAGACCTCCTGACCGAACATCTCGAAGTGCTTATGCTCGATGATACGAGTATAAGGCACTTCAGCCTCCGTGTAGTTCATCACCGCATTACCCTGATAGTTGGGCGTGTCCAACACCTCCTCCTCGAAAGACACAGTGCGCCAGTCAAGACGCCCGAGCTTATAATCGAAGTACTCATCCAACGCTCCCGTATAGACCAACTGATCTGCCACTTCCCTCCAATGCTCACGAAGTGGGCATTTTTCTGTGATTTCCGAGATTTCTGTGTGACCTGCTATTCCAGCGGGACTGAAGAAATCCACTCCCGTGAGCGTGTCAACCCCTTCCAGCAGACCATCGATCAGTTTGTTATATCCCCCGATGGGAATGCCCTGATACTTATCATTGAAGTAATTATTGTCATGGATGAACCTGACAGGCAGGCGCTTGATGATGAATGCCGGGAGCTCCGTACACTTCCTGCCCCACTGCTTCTCCGTATAGCCCTTGATCAGCGCCTCATAGATATCCTTGCCAATCAGCATCAGGGCCTGCTCCTCCAGATTACGTGGCTCTGACACGCCTGCAGCCTTCATCGCAGCCACAGCCTCAGCCTTCTGTTCCTCAATCTTTGCCTTGGCCTCCTCTGGTGTCAGCACGCCCCACATCTGGTAGAACGTGTTCATATTGAACGGCAAGTTATACTGCTTGCCCTTGTAGTTGGCAATCGGTGAGTTTGTATAGCGGTTGAACTCCACGATGGCGTTCACGAATTCCCACACCTGTTTATTGCTCGTATGGAAGATATGCGCCCCATACTTATGCACGTTGATACCCTCCACATTCTCGCAGTAGATATTTCCACCGAGATGCGGACGCTTGTCAATCACCAGGCATTTCTTCCCTGCCTGCTTTGCCTTATAAGCAAATGTGGCGCCGAACAGTCCGGCGCCAACAATCAAATAATCATATTTCATCATACTCACAGGATTCCGTCATTCTTCAATCCCAACAATATCGCCGGATTCTCAAACTTCTCGATACGATCCTCTTTCACTTTCCGGGCCAGCTCGCCATGTAGCATCGTCTCATAGTCCGCCAGCATCTTCCTTTCTTCCGGCGTCATCTGTATCAATGTCTTCTGGCCATTCTCAATCTTATAATAAGGTGCAGTCTTGATTCTCTGTCCCCGGTGAATGAAATACACGCCAGTCAGCAGTTCCGCCATATAGGCCAGAGCCCTGCGTCCGTTCGTATAGGGAGACGGTTTCACCATCTTCTCGCACTCATCGAGAATCGAAAACATCCACTCTGCATACTCATCAAACAGACTTTTCCTGCACAGCAGCATATTGAACGGATGGAACTTCACGCCGTCACAGATCTTCTCCAGCGTCTCCGCATGCTCAGGGCACAGTTTCTTCATCACCATCCACAGGATTGTCATGTTCTCCGCTCCCATGAACTTGGCGAAATAGGCATACACGCTGTCCAGATGCCATGAAGGCTCTACCATCAGCACATCGGCGTTATCCATCACCTCCGAAACGGTCTTCTCAGTGATATCGATACCAAAATACCGCCGATAATGGCAGACTCCCACATAGTTACAGTCCTTGACATTCTTCCATATCCAGTAGTGCGCCGTCATCTCACAATACGAAGAATTCTTCTCCGAGATATTCTCCCCCGTATCATCTCCAATCATACCGGCCATCTCGTCCTTTAATCGAGACGCTGCACGACCCACATATATCGGCACCAACGCCTCACCCTCCGGCATCCCAAAGGTCTTATGCGCCACCACGAATAACTTTACACAGTTACCCATTTTTTCTAATAACAGCACAACGTGCCCCGACCCTCGTGTGCTCTAGAAAATCATCATTGATTTGAAATCCGCAAGCTTTATTATCTTGGTTTCCATATGTTGCCTGAGATCTGTCAAATCACTATCACCACTGACAATGTAATCAGCGCCAATAGTCTCAGCCAAGGAAAGCAGATATAGATCTTTGGGGTCTCGAATGTCAGATTTAGTCTCGTGTTGAATGACTGTGAATTGACAGAAAGCATATATAATTGCCAGAAGATCTTCCACGTCTGACGACTTGATATACTTCCGTATTTTATCTCGATTGGCGACATCCTTTATTTCAGCAATCAAGCAATCACAGACATACACATCAAATCGCATGTCTGTCAGTATCTTTCGAACAAGTTGCGTCTGATGGCCGATGAGGAATGAGATCCAAACGTTGGTATCGAGGATAACCTTCATTGTTTACTTACCGTATCTTACGGCTTTAACCTCGTCCATAATCTCCTCCTCACTGATGGCTGGAGTAGCCGGGCGTGAACCGACGAATCGGTCTAGTAACTGCTCACGCGTCTCGGCCTGCCATCCGAACTTACGGATGAGTTCACGGAACAACGACCAATCTGCCTTTGGCACACTCACATAGACGCCCTGAAGTGTTGCACTGTCTGTCATAATCTTCAATCTTTATTGTTTTCTGGCTGCAAATATATGACATTTCTTTCAAACTTGCAACTTTTTCCCGATTTTTCTTCTTCTCGGGGTATTCTCTCCACGCGCTAGCCGATAAAAAAACAAGCCGTGTCCCGGCTTACTTAAGAGGAAGGAAATCGACGGTTTCTGCGATTTCCTGTGTTACGCCCGCCCAATATAGGGGGCGGCTCGGTGGGGGTGGATGTCTCTTGGTTCGTTCTCTGCACCAGAGAATGAATATAAAATGTTTCTTTGCTTCTTTCTTTATCTAAAGAAAGAGTGCGAAAAGGAGGTTTGCCCATGACGAGATGGAAGCTGCTCAGGAAACCAACCGACATAAGCATCCCTCCTTGTCTTCTCATTTATAAAATATGCTTATAAAAGATCAGATACGCTATTATTGCTAATCCGATAATTTCTAATGCTAAAAGGCCATAGGCCATAAAATGTCTGCGATTCATATTATCCTAGATGTAAGTTTCGTAAACCATCATTTTGACGTAAACTTGATTTTCAGCAAGTTACGCACAAAATATTAAACCAAATTAGCATATTCATCACGACAAAATCGAGAAGGATTATCGCCCACTTTATTAGCTTGTTAGTTTGCTCACTGTCCCTCATACATTTATAATGATTATGATAATAGTTTTTCAAATAATATTATATGCTGCTTTGCAACTCTACTAATATCATATTTACAATTGACCTCATGTTTACCATTCAAAATCAAAGTTTTCCTAAGATCTGAATCATGATAAAGTCTAACAACAGAATCTGCAACTGCCTTATAATCATCCATTCCTACAAGTAGCCCATTTACACCATTTTTAATTAAATCAGGAATGGCGCAAACATTTGTTGCAACAATAGGCTTTTCTAGTTTCATATATTCAGTAAGAGCGAAACCAAATCCTTCCCATCGAGAAAGGAGCAAGCCAACGTCAAGTAATCTGACATAAGGTAATGGGTTGTCTACCCATCCTGTTATTATTGTACAATCCTTAATACCTACTTTCGTAATTAATGTTTCAATATCCTTTCTTTGCTCGCCATCACCAATCATTATGAAATATGCATTGGGGATTTTGTTTTTTATTATCTTAGCAGCTTTTACAAACACGTCTGGTGATTTTGTTTCGCAAATGCGAGCTGTCATACCAACTACAAAAGCATCATTGGGAATATGTAAAGATTCTCGTGTAATATTATCATCATAAGATTTCTTGACAGTCTCGTCAAGATCAATTCCGCTATAGATAACCTCTATTTTCTCATTATTCGCCACATGATTCCTTATCGCATTGCGTTTCTCGAAATCAGAAATAGCAATGATTCTATCAGTAAAGCATGCCAATATTTTTTCTAACAACTTATAAACTTTTGGCTTAATCCCATATGGAATATTAAAAGCCCAGCCATGCGGATTATAGACGACTTTTGTTTTAATGCCTAAAGCCGCGATCCGCCCTAAACCACCACCAAAACTACTATGACAATAAACAATATCAGGGGCTATCTCTTTTATTATCTTTCTGATTTGCCTAAGTGTCTTGTAAAGATGAACCGGAGTCATCATACGCCCCATTTCCATCTGGATGGCTTCCTCTACAAGACCTTGGTATTTACGAACATCATACTTTTGAGAGCACAATAAAAAATTCTGAATATTGTCTTTCATCAATGGAAGTAAATAACGTAGATATCTATCCACACCTTTTCCGGCCTCTGCAATATGCAAGACTATCATTATAACAAGAGTTTTTAATGTTTAGAACAATTACTAAGTACTTGTTGATTTTTAGTAATCACCTCTGTATTTAAGATACAATATTGAGAGTTTACCAATTAACATTCCCCCAAAAATCAGCTTATGTTTAAAGCACCATACCATCTGCTTTTTACCTATAGGAAGGACACTGACATCACAAGATTTGATGGCTTTTGAGATGTTAGTAGTATTCAAAAACTTAACAAGCCGACTCCTTCTATCAAAAATATTCTCTTTGTTTTCTGGATGTAGATAATACAGTTTCAACGATCGGAACATACACTCTGAAGCCATCCCCAAAAAGGCTATCTGAAAGTCCTTGTCATTGTCAAGGTCCACCCCGATTTCATCTGCAAAAGCTTGCATAATAGTATTATTTACATTATCGATTTCCGGATTGTATCTATGCATCACAGAATTTTCATTGATTCTATAGTGCATTACATACCTATCATGAAGGCTTATTGAATGAGCTGCATGATATGCCTTATAATTAAACAATGCATCTTCTGCTATTGGCAAACTTTCATCGAATTTAAGTTTATTACAAACTATTAGGCTTCTATTATATAGTTTGCCATGTACGGCTCTAACATTACCTGTCTTTATCCCATTCCGATAAACATCATAATACGGAAAAAGCGTATCAATGACGAACCATTTTTTATCATCCCCTTGGCGGACCAACAATTCCGAGGAAAAATGGGCACCCTTTTGCTCTTGGTTACCGTTATTTTGAAAATTATTAAATAGATGAATCTCGGAATCAGAGTCTAAGATTGCCTTTTCGAATACCGAGAACGCGTCATCAGTCAACCAATCATCGGCATCGAGAAATGCTATCCATTCGCCCGCAGCCTGGTCAATTCCCAAATTCCTTGCCTTACTAACACCGCTATTATGCTGATGATACGTTCGGATTCTGTTGTCTTGTTTTGAATAGACTTCACAGATTCTGGGAGTCCCATCTGTCGAACCATCATCTATTAGTAACACTTCCCATGACTCTTCTTTTTGTCGTAATATACTGTCAACTGCCTGTGTAAGATACTTTTCAGCATTATAGCATGGAATAATAACTGTAATTCGTGGTTTATTCATTGTTTTCTAAACATTCTAAATATTAAATAAGTACTCACCGAGTTCTTTCACTATAGCATTAATTATATCGGGGGGCACATTATATTTGCTCCATAATTGTGTATTTTTAATAGATTTTTCTGGATCAAATTTTGATTTGGGGTTAATATGAGAAGATTCATTTAAGCCCACAAAGGCTTTTACCCTATCACAAAATTCTTCGTAGTGATAAACTGTATCCTCAAATCTTACCCTTAGAATCCTATTATCTTCCTTTTCTTTATCAATGAATTGCCTTTGTTTTCTATAGAGCATTATAAATTGATCCACTGAATGAGGGTACATAGTATCACCCCAATAATAAACAGTTTCTATATACACGTCTCTCGGATCCCTGTCAACTACAATCACCTTGACATCATCAAAGTACTTTAAATATCTTTCAATATTAGTTGGAGGTAGCAACTGGTCAAGGTAAAGATATTCTTTTTCATGATGTGGGTCTAAAACTGCAAAGAGCCGATTTAAGTATCGTTTTGTACATTCAACGAAATAGTTTTCAGAAGGACTTGAATAATAAACATCCGTTTTGGGATAATACCTTCCTATGTACCCTCTCCATCCATACATCAACTTAACCAGTCGTGGATATAACTGATAGTATAGCAATCGCCAAGTTGGTGATATTGAAAAAACTGCCGGTTCAAGATGGCCTATCCATTTCGCATCCGTTAGTTCTTCAATGTACTGATAAGATATCTTTTTAAAATCTCCTCCAAAATATTTTTCGTATTTCTTGGCGAAAGCTGTACCACTTTGGTATCTAACCATTTGAAGAAATGCCTGGATAGCTCCGTCGGAATTCTGCTTATGATAGTTATTCACTAAACAATCCTCCAACATTGAAACCCCACCATAATCGTGTAAAAGACGAAACTCTTCTTCACCAGCACGAACATCAATACTATCAAATTCAGCAAGATAATCAGACACCACACTGGAACCAGTATTTCCAAAGCCCGCACAGGTCAATATTTTATATTTTTCCATATTTATAATGTTTCCAAAAGTTTTTTCACATTTCTACCCCAATTCTCAGCAGAAAATTGGCTTACAGTATCTTCAATATGATTTGTAAATTGTTCATAATGTGTAGCCATATAATATATTTTTTCCGCAATATCATTTACATCATTTTCCACAACAAGTCCGTTTTTGCCAACTTGAACGATTTCACTCACCCCTCCAACATTTGTAGCTATAACAGGCGTGCCCAAGCATAATGATTCAACAAGAACGGTTGGAAAACCTTCAGACAGAGATGTCATGATTAAAGCGTTTGAACTTTTCAAATATGGATACGGGTTAGAAGTAAAGCCTTTAAAGAAAATATGATTTCCTATATTATCCCCTGCTTCTGCTTTAAGTGATCCTTCTTCAGATCCCTGCCCAAATATAAGCAACTCCACATCCATTCTTTTTTCTTTGATTAATTTGTTTACAGCCTTAATTTGAACTAAAACATTCTTATTGAGGTCTAATCGGCCTAAAAAAATCAAACGGAAACGTGAAGAAGCGAGGACATCGTTTTCGGAAGATCTGTCCATCATTGTTTTAAAGTCATATCCATTATAAATCAATTCTAATTTCTTTTCTGCAAAAGGAAACAATTGAACTATTGATTTATACGTGTTTTGAGATATTGCAACCACAGAATCAACCTTCTTCAATGCTCTTTTTTCTATATTACTTTTAATTCTGTTAATAATATAATCAAATCCCTTATATTGCTTGAAATCTAAATCGAACAAATCGCCATGATTCCATGCTATTTTCTTGGAGAGGTAATTTGAACTATTGGCAATAAGTAAAGCTGAGTACAGATAGTTGAATGATATCTCATAATCATAATGACCTTTAATGAAATGGCGATAGACTAAGCCAGGAAAAAGAATTGTAACTACAGATAACAATTTACGCTGCAAGTTCCAATAAGACTTATTCCATCTCATTTCGTCTACCATGTGAGGGAAATAAGTCATAGACTTTAGCTTATGAACATTCTTAGGTAGATCATAGACGAGAGTATTATCTTCCCAACGCTCAATAATATCAATATCATACCATTGTGACAGCTCTCCAACAAGAGTATTTAGAACTCTCTCAGCCCCACCACCGGCAGAATATGTATGGGTAATGATAAGAATATTCTTCATTTTCAATTTATTTATTATTAATTATTAGTAATCTTTAGTGCTTTATTAATTCCCTTAACAGGCAAAAAAATATATAATCCAAAGTAGACAATATACATACAATATCCTTTAATATTTATCAATAAAAACAAAACAAAAAGCATTAATGGCAAATCATTGGATGAAAGAATAATTGTCATTTTCTTATATAAAGAATAATGTAGTAATACTATAAAAAAGAGACCAGGGAGTCCAAAGTAAAAAATATAACGCAAATAACCACAATCAATACCCATGTAATCAACATCACCGTTTATTCCATCGAATCTTGCATCACCAACAATCCATGTTAATAAATTGTTTGGAAAAACGAAGAGATGCTCCTGCGTGTCGTTTGTTGAAGAAGTCTCAAAAGATCCTTCTTCAAAAAAATTGTAAAATAATTCAAATGCAAATCGAAATTGGAGCTCTAATTCATTACCGATATTCATTTTTGGTATTAAAATAAAAAGGAATAGAAGAATAACTATTGTGTACTTAATACTACTTGCAACAAATTTAACTGGCGAAGATAATAAATATAAAAAAGAAATAAAATAGCCAACCATTGTCGTTCTTGAAATTGCACATCCGACAACAAATATTAGAATGTAGCTAATAAAATAAAACCAACAATCCTTATAACCTTTTCTTTTCATCATGTATGCAATAACGACAGCCGCAGCACTTGTCACTAAGCCTGCACTCGCAAACATAGATCCAAAACCCATTAGGCGGTAACTAACATCTCCAAACCTATCTGTTGGCTGTAATTCTTCTGTTAATAAGCCCAGCATCATATCTTTTATAGATGGAAGGAAGAAAAAAATGACAGTAATTATCATCTGAACATTAACAGCCCATACAAAGAAATACGATATACACTCAGCGTCTACTTTTTTCCCCATTTTCTTCATTAAATGAACAGCAAGGCTGCATGAAGATAGCACCAATACAGAGGATATTGGAAATGTGACAAACATATAATCATTTGTTCCATTAATAATAACAGACAAAACAGCGAAGAAAAATATAAACAACAAACATCTCGCTATATTATACCTTTTACTCAATAATATAGTTCTCACTGTTTTTCTTAGTAAATATGGAATACCTACAATTCCAAGGATAATTCGCGTTGTCGCAATTGGAAAAAAAACAAATTTAAGTGGGTATATTATCACAAATAACAGGACGATGCATAATAATGATGATAAAAATGTTAAAATATTTTGTTTATTAAGCATTTTCACTTTTAGAAATTTGTTAGAGTTCTCTTAATACATGACAGTTTTAACTTAAGACTGTTGATTCTAATTATACACGTAAATAATTTTCTGTATTTTCTTTCCTTAAGATTTACAAAATAGCTAAGATACCATATTTTATCGATTATTTTTCTCAAGCCAGATTTACATTCGTTTATTTCTTCAGATGTCATATCATTACTAAGCTTGTAATAGAAATCTTGAAGTTCATCAATTGTATACTCAGTCTTATTTGATAGATTCGAGTTATGTGTTCTATATCTCACCAAGTCCTCTTTTATATGATAACATTTGGATACTCGGGAAATACGTACAAAAAAGTCGAAGTCCGCAATTATTTGGTACTTTTTGTTAATTGATAAACCTTTATTCTTTAGCAAGGACCTTCTGAACATTGTCGAAGACAATCCCAAGTCATAATTATCTAGTATTTCAGATGTTGTGCGAAAGCCTTTCCTGCTCGTTTTTCTATAAGTATTATCGACGCCAAAAGGTTGATAATCAGAATAGACCAAGCCAACATCTGGATTTTTCTCCATAACATCTACTTGCTTAGACAGATTGTCAGGCAACCACAAATCATCAGAATCTATAAAACAAATATAATCACCTACAACCATATTTACAGCGTCATTCCTACCATGCCCCAATGGAACCGTTAATTCATTTTTAAAATATTTGAATCGAGGATCCTTATGTGATAGAAATATTTCTGAAGAGCGATCGGTAGAGTTGTTATCAAATAAGAGATACTCCCAATCAGTATATGTTTGGCTTAAAACAGATTGAATAGTCTCCTCTAAATATTTCTCGCCATTATAACAATTTGTAATAATAGACACCATAACAGTCCCCTTTCTTTAAACCTTCTTCAAATAGTCTTTCAGGCTCATCAGATGAGTATCTTTCTCGGAAATTATCAAATTCTGCTCCCCCCCTATCAAATCCATGGGCCATTCAATAGCAAGGTCAGAGTCATTGTACATAAGACCACTATCACCTTCGCCATAGAACACCTCGCCGCATTTGTAGGAAACAACAGAATCTTCAATCACCAGATAACCATGTCCAAAAAACTGAGGAATATATATCTCTACTTGATTATCACCTGTCAGATGGAAGCCTCTCCACTGGCCGAAGGTTGGTGAATCCGGACGTAGGTCTGCAATCACATCATACACATGGCCACTGATGCAACGCACCAATTTAGCCTGCTGCTTAACCAATTGGAAATGCATAGCACGAATAACTCCTCGCTTAGAGATGGTATAAAACACCTCTTTCAACTCATGCTCAATGCCATTGGCCTTGAACATATCAATATTGTAGTCCTTTACAAAACCACCACGTTCATCCGTTGCATAGAACGGCTGAATCTTATATGCTCCTTTGAGGTCAAGTTCCTCAAAACTAAACTTCGTAATCATTGCTCAATTGTTTTTAACCAGTCCATCGTCATCTTGGTTCCCTCACCAAAAGGAACGTCAATCTCAAATCCACAATCGTTCTTAATGGCATCAATACTGAAAGTACTTAGCGGCATATTGGTGCCAGTGAATGGCACATCACCAAACAACGGCTTAGCCTCCGGTCCGCAAGCCGCAACCATTTCAAGAATGAACTCTTTCAAAGGACGAGCATTACCACTACCGATCATATACTCAGAGAAGGGCTTACCATTTTCTGCTACCAGGTAGAAAGCTTTAGCCACATCACTCACATACACAAAGTCGTAATTTTGTGTAGCAGCCGTAAACTGAAGTGGTTCTCCGTTGATAATCTTACGCAGAGTGGTATTCACAAATCGAGGAGAGAACTCGCCAACACCGTATGCATTGGTGATCATTGGCCATAGCAGGTCTATGCCAATGTATGCAGCAACACTCTTACACATACAGTGAGCAATGTGCTTACCCATTCCATAGATATAGCCCATTCCAGGATGGCTGCCTTGTGAATGAATAGCAGCCTCTACTTCATACTCCATGATACTACCGGCACATACGAAACGAGAACAACCAAGCTCTTTCGCAACCTTCAAGCACTCAACAGTATTCAGCGCATTCTGCATCTGTAGGTTGTAATCCATACGTGCCGGACCTGCGGAACCCGCCCAGGCGAAGTGGATGAATGTGTCGTACTCCCCTTGCGGAATCATTTCCAACATAGCCTTGATATTGGTGATGTCACACTGCTTGTAGATAAGGTTTTTGTGATCTTTCAGCCTACGAGCCTCAGGCCCCATATCAAGGGCAAGTACCTTCTTGCCATTATTCAGGAAATGCTGTACGGTGTAGCTCCCAACAAATCCGTCTGCACCTGTTATGATTACTTTCTCCATATTATCCAATGAATTTTTCTATTTCTTCAATACAAATTTTATAAACGTCTTCCATTTGATAACGCTTGTACCAATCAGAAGTCAAGATGGTTGTCTGGGTAGCATCCAATCTGGGCTTCCAACCCAAACGCTTCTTTGCTTTATTAATATCAAGCAACAGCAGATTGGCTTCATGCAAGGCTTTGGGATCTGAGACATCCTTCAGTTCGCCATAGCCAAAGTTCTTAACTATGGCAGAAGCCACCTCCCAAACAGTCAACACGCTCTCCTGCTCCGGCCCAAAGTTCCAACCTTCGCAATACTCGGTAGGGTGTTCCCACATCTTTTGGGCAAGCAGCATATAACCGCTCAGGGGTTCTAATACGTGTTCCCAAGGGCGTACGGCTTTCGGGCTACGGACTTCAATAGGTTTGCCGGCCTCCATAGCTCGGATACAATCAGGAATAATGCGATCTTTGGCCCAGTCACCACCACCTATCACGTTACCTGCACGAACACTGGCAAGGCTTACATAATGTTTCTTACCAAAATCATCTGGATTGAAAAAGCTCCTACGCCAACTCTGGATGGCAATCTCACAAGCGCCTTTGCTGGAGCTATAAGGATCATAGCCACCAAACGGGTCATCCTCCTTGTAGCCTCGCATCTGCTCCTTGTTGTCATAGCACTTGTCGGTGGTTATCATCACACCAACCTTTACACTCTCCGTCGCACGGATGGCCTCCATAATGTTGATGGTTCCCATCACATTGGTCTGGTAGGTCTCAACGGGAATCTCATAGCTGAGACGTACCAACGGCTGTGCAGCAAGATGGAAGACTATCTCCGGCTGAAAATTTGCGAAGATTTCCTTAATCTTCTCTCCGTTACGGATGTCTGCACGGATGTCTGCCTTGATTTTCCTACCAATACCAGAAAGGACATAGTTATCCTTTTCGCTATACGGCTCCAGACCTATGCCTATCACCTCTGCACCCAGTTCGTGAAGCCATATGGAGAGCCAAGAGCCTTTGAAACCGGTGTGGCCGGTTACGAGGACTTTTTTGCCTCTATAAAAATTGTTGAATATATCTATCATAGTTCTAATACTTTGGGATTTCCCTTTCCCACTTCTTCCAAGGTGCTGTGCCGTTGGCAAGCAGGCCTTCAAGCAGGTTTTTCTCGCGAATGTTATCCATACATTGCCAAAAGCCTTCGTGTATATAGGACATCAACTCACCTTCTTTAGCAAGACGTTCCAGTGGTTCACGCTCAAAGGGCTGTGAGTCACCATCAATATAATCAAACACAGATGGTTCAAGAACCATATAACCCGCATTGATGGGAGCACCATCCATTGAGTTTTTCTCTCGGAAAGCACGAACATTCATATCTTTGGTAATATCCAGAACTCCTTTCTCCTGTTTCATTTTTACAGCAGTAAGGGTTGCTTTCTTGCCATGACTTTTGTGGAATTCTAAAAGTTTATTGATGTCCACATCACAAACACCATCACCATAGGTCATCATAAATGTTTCGTTCCCAACATAATCCCTCACACGTTTGATACGGCCTCCAGTCATAGTGTTGTAACCAGTATCTACAACTGTCACTTTCCAAGGTTCAATATGACTATGATGTACGGTCATCTCGTTCTTGCCATAACGAAAGTCAAAGCTCACATCAGAGTTGTGCAGGAAGTAGTTGGCAAACCACTCCTTAATATATTCTTGTTTATACCCAGCACAGATGATAAACTCATTGTGTCCATAATGGGCATATTCTTTCATAATATGCCACAGAATAGGCATACCACCAATTTCAATCATTGGTTTGGGCTTGTAAATAGACTCCTCAGAAATGCGGGAGCCGAAACCACCTGCTAATAAAACTACATTCATAAGCTGCTGTATAATTTAATATAAGATTGAGTGAATTGTTTTTTTGAGAAAATATCATCATATCGTTTTCTTGCATTCGATGACAATGTTTCCCTTTTCTGATATGCCTGATAAAGCGCATCAGATAAATCTTGTACAAATGTCTCGCTCTTTGGATCGATAAGAATTCCGCTCACTCCATCTTCTACTTCTTCTGGAATGCCGGCCAGTTTTGTTGAAACAATAGGTTTACCTAACGACAAAGCTGAAATAATTGTCAAAGGCATATCCTCGTCCTTCAATGATGGTAATGTTAAAACATCCGCGGCATTTATGAAATCGATATAATCATCACGATATCCTAATAAGTGAACATTTCTACTTAACCCTTCAGCATTAATTGTTTCAATTATCGTTTGTTTACTTTCTCCGTTACCTATTAGAATCAAATTAACATCAATTTTCTCATTCTCCATCATGCATTTCACCGCTCTAACTAATTCTACCTGTCCCTTTCTTTGTTGTAACAAAGCAACCTCAACAATTAAAAGAGAATCGTTTGCTATTTTTAGCGGAGCAAGTAGATCAATACGTGATTTTTTAGGTTCCACATAATCTACGAAATGAGGAATCGTCAGTACTTGCTCAAATTTAATGGGCAAGATATTTAATAGAGCATTCTTTGCTACTTGAGATGCAGTAATACAATAATTTACAGATTTCGAAACCGCCAAATTTGTAGTTCTTCTGATTTGATCGCTAGCGATGTTATTCACTTGAAGAACGACCTTCATACCAAGTTTTGCTGCCTCTTCTGCCATGATTAAGCAACTCTGAGCTCCAGGATAACCACCGTTATTAATATGAACAATATCAAAACGATGTTTCCGTAAGAAGCGCTTTATTTTGATTCTATTAAAAAAATCATATACGCCAAACTTTTCGCTTAAGTAAAACGGTGCAAAGAAAAGTCTATAAATCAGCTTACTTTTAGTATGTTCCTTGATATAGTCATAAATACTATAGTTTGTGAGTAGCCGAATAGGATAAAAGATTACATCATTCTGCCTAGAAAGTAGTTCATCTATTTTTGCTTTATATGATTCATAATAGCGGTAAGCAAAAGAGAAACTCACATACTTCCTGATTTCCCCATTTTTCAAAAGGTTGATAACAGCATGTTCACTTCCTCCAAACAAATTGCAATCACTATAAATTAAAACCCGCTTCATCTTGATTTCTTATAGTTTTTCACAATCTGGAGAATATTCATCCGTTTGTCGAGCTCCCTCAGTGAAAAGGTGCCAGACAATAAAATAATAACAGAACCTGCGATGTATGCTGTAACTTTTCCACAAAATAATACGACCAAAGCAGCAACAATAATAAGCACATATTGTATACTAAATAATCTCGTAAACGACCCTGTGAAGGAAAAAACATATTTATGTCTGGCTATGCAGTATACTTGAATAAGATAGATTAAGTTGCTTACGGCAAAAGCAATGCCAAGCCCAGAAAGCCCACCCAATTTATAGCCCAGCAACGAAAGACCGAAAGTATATGTGTTAAGAAGGGTTTCATTTATTATGAATATTTTTGTTTCCTTCTTTGCAATAAACTGAAAAGCGACCAACCAGGATGCCAGTTTAAACATCATTCCTAGAACGGCCCAAAAAATGAACTGATTGGAATCTAGAAACTTTTCTGAATATAGAATCCATAGAATAAGAGGCATAAATACAATACAAATAAGAACAAGTGGCGTCATTAAAAGCGACGCTACTTCGCCTTGTTCATTTGAAAGACGTCTACACTCTTCATTATTATCATTGACAGCTGCAAGTCTAGGATAATAGTCTGTAGCCATTGCAGTAAAGATCATCGAAAAATAAATATTTATTATAGTAAAGCCAGCAGTATATAAGCCGACCATCTCAGGCCCATCAATACTTCTTATTACACCTCGTAAAACATAAGCGCATAATGTAATCAGGACATTACTAACGCTCATAGCTATACCCATTCCCAACATTCCACGTCCCTCTCGAAATGTATCTTTTATACTTATCTTGACCCTTTCTAACTTTACCTTATGTGCAAAATACCACGATAATAGATATGTTGAAATTGACGAAATAATTAAAGAAGGAACAATACCATCTACTCCCCAGAAATAGAAAAGAGGAACACTAATAATAAGACCAAGAGTAACACCTATAGCAGAAGCCTTTGCTAAATCTTTTAAACGGCGTAGCCCCTGTATAACGACAAGTTGGCCGTCATTTAATTGACCGAAAAAAAGTGTAACAGATAACAAAATGAATGGTATGACATATTCATAATTACCAAATGTTGTCTTACTCAATACGGGAGAAAGAACTATTACCGCAATCATCCCCAAAAGACCGGTAAACCAAACCAGCTTTCTAAGAACAGAAACTACAGTATTAATTCTTTGCTTATCACCACTTCCATTGGCCTCTGAGACGTCACGAACAGCGCTTTGCAAGAGCCCCATTTTTGTCGCAGTCTGCACTAATTCCAAAGCAGAAGTATACAAGCCCTGTATACCTACGCCAAAAGGCCCAAGCAGCACAGCAACAAACTTTGATTTGATGATGCTGACAAGTATTTGATATACTTGGACACCGCCAAATAAGGTCGTCGCCTTAAAAATGCTGCGATAAGTTCCGCTCTCCTCTTTTTTTAATTCCTCTGACATCAATAAGTAGCTTTTTTATCAATAGAAACTAATAGCTGACAATAAACTACGTGCCGCAATATTCAGATAGTTATTATAAGTAACAAAACTCAGCATCTGATTGAGTGTCATCCAATAGTAGTTTTCTTCAACTTCTACAGGGAATTCATCTCCGACTTCAACTATAATATTTAAGTTTTGCTCCTGGAAGAAACGCCCCCCCTCCTCACTCTGGTAACTACTATACCAAATCCTATCCTTAGGGGCGTTAAGCACGGTCTCAAGATACGGGATTGTATATTCATTCTCACCTTTACGGTAATTACCCGTCAGGCATTGTACCGTGGGAGCCATCTCAACAACGTCAAAATTACCGGACTCCAACTTTGCCTGAACCAAGAAATGATAGATGCCGTTAATCTTCTTCACCACAAAGCCCATCAAACCTTCCTGTGCGGAACGAACCATGGGCTGGTCCCAAGAAACCACCTCTCGGTTTCCAATCTCAACTCTAACGCCTATCACATCAAAGTATTTATTGGCCTCGTGATGAATGGTGTTGCCATCATACACCCAATGCTGCATTTTGGAAATACCAATAGGAGAAACGCTCAGCTCATATTTGAACTTAAGAGCAGTAATCCACTGGATAATATCCTGCAGTTCATGAAGATGGTTTTCTGCACTGAGTACTGAGTAAAGGAAAGAATCAGGTTTTGATGAATGAACCCCTGCCATTCTCTTCACCCTATCCATCAGTTTAAGGGAGTGTTCCGAATAACTACCAAACTTGATACAGGAAATGACGGTGCGGCTGTCCATGTTCACCACATTGGGATAGCGAAGCAACTCCTTAATCTGACCAAGGGACACCCAGAGGAAATTGGGCTTTACCTCCAACTCCTCATCTTCATCCACCTCAACAATGATGTTGCGGTTGCGCTTATGCAAGAATCTGGCCCCCTGTTCTGACTGCAATTGATCTACAAGAACAGTTACATCCTTTTCCCCATTAAAGTACTCCAGGCAAGTTGGAGACTTGCCTCCATGAACACGGGTATAATTACTGCGTGTTGCTTGAAGCGTAGGAGACAACTGAACAACATTCAGGTTTCCCGGCTCTATTTTGGCTTGCATCAAGAAATGAAGCACACCATTGAACTTCTTCACGATAAACCCAAGGAAACCAATCTCCGGCTGATTGATGATGGGTTGGTCCCATTCAGAGACATCACGATAATTTGTTTCAATATGAATACCATCAATACTGAAGAACTTACCGGAATCATGTCGTATTCTGTCATCACGATAACTCCATCCTTTCAAATCACTGATAGGAATTTGCTTGATCTTGGAAATAACCTCATCGTTCTGTTGTTTCATCCATGCCAGAATCTCCTCTGTGGGTTTGAAATTGCCATGGCTTAATGCAGAGACCAGGAAGTCCAGTTGTGCATCTTCTACGTTTCTTGTTCTCATATTGCTTAAATATCTTTCGAGAAATCTTCTATGCGTTTGTAGGTTATGTCACCAAGCAAAGCTCTAATCTTCGTGTCATCAAAATAAGTGTGGTTGCTCTCAATCCTCAAATCTCTCTCTGGCCAAGGGACTTCAACTACCTTTGTTCCAAACTTGTTGGCCACGATTTCTGCAGCCTGTCGCAAGGATAGTGTTTCACCACCGACATTGTATATCTGGCCGTCACTCTTTTTTTTCAGAGCGCCTTCCACAATCTGGTAGCAAAGATCTTCCATGTGAGTGAAAGTACGCTTAATTGTTCCGCCTCCATAAAGTGTGATGTCTTTACCTGCTGATGCTTGTTTGATAAAGAAACCGACGGTTCCAAGGGAATAGTCTGCTGAAAGCATATTACCATAAGGAATGCAAATGCGGAATACGGTATAAGGTATATCAAAGCTATCATGATATGCCTGTAAATACCCCTCGCATGCAATTTTATTTGCGGCGTAAATGGACTTTGATTCCTTCTCGTCTTCCTCTTTCAATGGCTTATCATAACCTTTGTAAACAAGCCTTGTAGAAGGGAATACCACCTTTGGGCGGAATTCAGACTTACGGATAGCATCAAGAAGATTTAGAAGCGCTATTTCATTGATATTAATATACTTCTCGTATGCTTCAAAGCCCGCATAGGTACCGGTGAGGCCGGCGAACATGTAGATAAAATCGACATTCAAATCTATCTTTGAGACAGATTCTGAATTCGTCATATCAATACAGAAATAGTTTTCCTCTTCACTAGGAACTATATCGTATGATTTTACATCATAGCCTCTACTTTTCAGATAGTATGCAAGATGTCTTCCAATAAAGCCTTTCCCTCCAATAACTGCTGATTTCATACTTTCCTATTATACTCCTGTTATATCTTTAAACTGCTGAACCAATCTTTCTTGGCGTTCAAGAATATCATAATTGGCTTTTCTAACATCCGAATTCTCAACACAAGAAGCAAATCGTTCCAGTGATTTTCCGAATGCATCGTCTTCAGAAAGCAGATGCTCAGAATACTCCTGATTGTTTTTAAGAGTGTATTTGGGCACGCACCCCACTGGAGCCGTAAGAATCCTGCCTGTAATTAAGGTTCCTTTTGTTCCCCATACTTCCAAATCACAACGGTAGTCGTTGTCCATACCAAAAGCCAATTGTGCTGTAAGGCCTTCATCATTTACCATCGTAGCGGCACCAAATATTTCCACTTCAAAGTCGGAATCATAACCCACACTCGCAGTGGTTACACGTGCTGTCTCTCCTAAAAGTTCTGTTGCATAACGAATTGTATAACCACCAGCATCCAAGAGTGCACCGCCACCCAATTTTTTGTTGTAACGGAAATCATTTAATGCCCTGCGTGGGAAACCGAATGTGATTCTAAAAAGTTTAGGCTTCCCAACAGAATATCCATCTGAAATAACGTTTTTTATTTCATCTATCTGTTTGTGAAAAACAAACATATAATTCTCGTGTAGAGCAAGATTTTTCTTCTCCGCTAAATCTATAAGTTCCTTTGTATCCCTATAGCATATTGTAGATGGTTTTTCTATCATAACATGCTTCCCGTTTTCCAAGGCCAACTTAGCCCATTTGTAATGAAGGGCTGGTGGTAAGGGGATATACACAGCGTCTATTTCATCTGATGACACAATAGCAGCATAACTATTATAAATATGCCCTCCATATGCGTCAATAAAGGTTTGGGCTTTTTCTCTTTCCTTACTCTGTTGTAGATTGATTTGTTCCTCGGTAACTTGAGATAAATCACCAAACCACTCTTCAGGGTTCGCTATGGCAATGCCAACGAACTTAAATCTCTTACTGTTCTCTGAATTATTAAGAGCAGGGAGAAATCTGCGAAAAGCTATCTCAGAAGGACAAATTACACCAATACGAATCATATTACATTACTCCATTATCTCGGAAAGTATCCGAATCTAACTCTTGTTTTTTCTCATCAATAATTTTTAGGAGATATTGGCCGTATTGATTTTTAATCATAGGTTTGGCCAATTCGCGCATCTTTTCTTCAGAGATCCGACCTCTTCGGTATACAATGGCTTCCAAACAAGCCACCTTCAGGCCTCAGAGGTCCTTTATCAAAGGGCCTCTCGTTTTTGAGATTCTTCCGTTTTTAACCAAGTTTTAACTATTTTGTCTGGCAATAACTACCCCAGGAGTTACTTCCTCATAATTTGTATTGCCACTCATTATCTCGCCATACATATGCGAGGTACTCTTTAATCTGGATTCCTCACGGCTAGTCTTCTCTTCGGCACGCTTAGTCTTCTTCAGGCTGCTCTTACCAAAGGTGTGCTTATTGTGACGGCTATTACGATCCTGCAAATCCTTAACCATCTTTTGAAGCTGCTCGATCTGGGCGGTCAGTTTCTTGACCAGTTCCTCATTGCGCCTGTTGCTGGCTGTCACCGTATCAAGCGTCTGCTTCAAGGTGTCTATCATATCAAGCAACCGTCTGATGGTCGCCTTGAAATCGTTTATCTGGTCTATGTAATCATTTGATATCTGAGGAATTGAATACATTTCTTTCAATATTCATAATGGATATTTGTTATGCAAACAATATCCATTATATAAACCACTAGTAATTATTTTACATTGGGCTTGATGATTTCCTCAATGAGTAAGTTCGCCACTTCCTCAGCCTCCGACAGACGGACCTTCTTAGGTATTTTGACATTAAACTTTTCTTTTACTTTCTGAATTAATTCATCTGTGTAAATCAAGAATCCTTCTTCTAAGTTCTCAATACCATCACAATAGATCGAATTACTGTTCACTTGTTCCATCTGCTCCACAGGGTATTGAGACATCAGGCTACCCTTTACTTGTTCTTCCGTTGCATCGATAATATATGGATAGCCGCCAATATGTCCTTCAACACCTGGTGTATGTATCTTTATAGCTGTTTTTGTACGAATGGCAGTCAGAACACTATAAATAATATCGAAATTACTGGAAGCATTCATCATATTGCGCTTCTGGTCAGTAGGCATTGGAATACCGCAGGCCTTATAGACATCCTCATGGTTGACATCCAATTCCTCTCCCTGATATTTAATGCTTAGCAAAAGCTTCACACCCTCCGTATGTCCTTCCTTACTAATTACCACATCATGGAAATGACTGGCAACCAATGTGATATCAATGTCATTCAGATTATTAATTCCGAACTTATCGGCTATAAAGAATTTCATTCGTGGAATCAGGTGATTGAGATTACCACTGCCGAAGTCAAAGTAAGCCATTCCAGCAGATTTAAGCCACGGAATGACAGCATCAGAATAAGAGGTGTTAATACTAATGGCATTGCATTCTGCTTTTTCATAAGCCTCCATGATGTTCTTACCTAACAAGACAGACATGGGTGTCCAGATACCGTATGCACGAAGATTTGACCAGGAAATGGTTCCATATTTCAAACCAGCAAACAGACGACTACTATTCACGATGAAATCTGGTTGAATCTTACGAAGGACATCTTCAATTGATGCAACATTCCTGAAATCACAACCGCCTTCGACGATTATCTCACTACGCATCTGTCTACGAATAGTTGCTGCAGTCCGGATGATGTTCACATCCTGTTGCATCTTCTCAGCGTTGCGTCCAACTACCACAATTCGGAGCTGAGGGTCAGCCAATGACACAAGATAGTCAAGCAGATAGCATCCTACACTTCCAAGACCAAAAATGGCAATGGTAATAATCTCATTGTTATCGATCTTCTTTTTCAGAAGATTAAGTTTCTCATTTAACGTTTTCATAAGCTTAATGCATTGATAGCCTCTCGGTAATCTGCCACGGTATTGCAGTTATACCAGAGGTTGATTCTTACTATGTCTAACTGTGAACTCTTATATGCTCCGAAATATTTCTGGATGATTTCCAAGTTTGTTCCCTGCTCTTGTTCAGGTGTCAGGAATTGGCAGACCTCTCTCACCCTCGTAGCATTTGTAAACTTCCACATCTGTCCAGAGTTATAGATGGCAGTAAACAGCTCATGAATTTCCAAACAAGAGTGACTGGTGTCATAAATGTAATGAGGATAATTCTTGGCATCAAAATAGAGAGCCACAGCCTTATTGGAAAGAATAGGCTCATTATTAACCGAGATGACATCCTTCTTGGAAGTGATAATCTTCTCCACACTCTCAGTGTCAAAGAATAGGTCACCCTCTATAAAAGTTATTTCATCAGCCAAGTCAGAAACAGCCTCTATACCTTTAATTAAACTATAGCCAGAACCATAGTCGTGGTAATGATCATTATAGACAACTTTTATCTTCTTGTTGACATCCTTCATGTTGTCCCGAATAAACGCCACCAGATCGTCATATTTATAACCACCAACAACAATGATTTCATCCACGAGGTCATAACACTTATGGACTTGAAGGTTCAGGAGTGAATTCTCTGGTTTATCCTCATAATAGAGGCATTTGAGGACATCCTCTTTGGTGTCCTTATTAAACCGGCTGGACATACCTGCCACCGTGATAATCAGGCTTTTCATTTACTTTTCTATTGAAGCCACACACATTTCCAAGCCCTTATCAAGGGTTATAATAGGAGTCCAGTCCGTACGGGTACGGATTTTCTCAGTATTCAGGATTCGGCGTTCCGGGTCAGAACTACGGAAGCCCTCAAACTTAATTTCAGGTTTGGGAACCCCCATCTTCTCTGCTATCTTATAAGTCAAGTCAATGATAGTGATTTCCTCATCCGTTGCCACGTTATAGACTGTTCCATCCAAAGCCTTATCAGAATTGATCAGAGCCATCACCGAACGACAGCTGTCAATATTATGCAAGAATGCACGACGATTCTTCTTTGAGTTCTCCAACAGCGTGACTGATTTCTTCTCTAACAGTTCATTGATGATATGGGGAATGATGTGCTTGGCAAAGCGCTCATGCTTACTATACACATTGGCGAAACGGATGGAGCAACCCTTGATCTTGCCCTTATCCACAGCATCCTTCATAAAGAACTCTGTCATCAGCTTACCACAGGCATAACTGGTACGCTGGCTATGCTCAGCAGTTGACATCATCAGATAATCACTCTCTCGGACACCACCATTCTCATTCCATGACTGCATGCTATACACCTCAGATGTAGAGCAGTTGATATAAATGTCCGCTTTTATGCGGATGGCCTGCTCTAAGAAGGACTTCATGGAGATCACATTGGTTTCCCAAGTATGCTCTACCTCATAAAAGTGTTCGGTATGTACCACTGCTGCACAATTGATGTAAACCACTCTGTCAAATGCATTCTTCTCACGCTCAACTTCCTCTTCAACCATTCGCATCTGTGACACATTGTTGATATCGTACTCATTGAATACGAATCGAGGATCGTCAAGATACTCCTTGATAGTATCAATACTACTGGCAAAGAAATTATCAAAACCGATAATCCTGCTCTCTTTCTCTGCCTCTAAAATCTGTCTGACGAGTTCGCTTCCTGTCATGCCGGAAGCACCGCTTAATACATATAAACTTTTCATACTCCTAACTTTATTCTATCTTTATAAAACACATCCACCCTGTCATCAAACAAAGCCTGTTCCTTCTCAACATCATACCATACAGAGCGATGTTCATAATTGCCAGACAGAGTATCTAAGATACCATACTGGGCAAAGGGATTATGATTTCGAGGCTGACCTACAGACCCTGGGTTGATAAATATCGTGCGTTTCTTATTACGGTATTCCTTATTATCAGAAGGGAAGAAATATTCCACGTAATGAGGGATATGAGAATGACCACTTATTACATAGTCACATTTAGCAAAACGCTCATCATTCATTTTGTCAATGCCAAACTTACCCCAGTATGGATCATCCAAATTACCATGCATGAATAAAAAGGAATGATTATCTATCATATATTCCTCAAACCCATCATGGTTCATCTTAGAATCCAAATAATCCCTTGATTCCTCTGTCAGAATAGTATTGGTATTTTTCAACACTGACCGTCCCCTGTCTGTAGCAAACCGGTCAAGGCTCCCTCCGAAGATGGAATATTCATGATTACCCCACAGATTAACTATGACAGGTAAAGAGACTGCCTTTACCATATCAATAACCTCATTGGGGCGAGGGCCATAATTCACCAAGTCGCCAAGATTAGCAATGGCATCACCATGACCTAGCGTCTTTATATCTGCAAGCACAGCCTCGAAGGCTGTCACATTGGCATGAATATCTGAAAGAATAACTAAACGCATTTCTATTTCTTCAGAAATTCCATCAAAGCCTCTTTGTTTTGAATAGGTGTAGTCGTAGGGCGACCTAAATCTTTACGATTACCTTTCTTCACCCGAACTTCTAAGAATACAGGAGCCTCACCAAGATTTGTTAACTGCTTATGTAATTCTTCTTTTGATGAAACACTATATACAGACTTATAACCTACAGCCTTGGCAATGGCTGGCAAATCAATTTTAAGCCCTACAGTTGGCTGTCCTCCTACAGAATCATGGGCGCCATTATTAAATACTACATGGATGTAGTTCTCGGGAGCTTTATTGGCAACAATAGCCATACTGCCCATGTGCATAATCGAAGCGCCATCGCCATCAAAACACCATACCTTGCGATCTTGTTTCTCCAAAGCGATACCAAGTGCAATCTGAGAGGCATGGCCCATAGAACCCACTGTGAGGAAATCACGCTCATGACATTGATTCTTTGATGTACGATATTCAAAGAGCTCTCTACTTATCATACCAGTGGTTGATACAATTGCATCCTTATCACCAAGAGCTGCTGCTACAATCTGGATAGCCTCTTCTCGAGATAACGAAAGATCATTCTTTTCTACATTTTGAAGCACATAGGCATCAAATGTATCCTTTTCAATGACTATTGCATAACACTGCTTGGTAGCCTGCATATAGGCAACTGCTTTCTTAATCTGAGCTTCAGCCTTGTCTTCTTCTTTACTCAGAACCGTATAATCAACACCCATGACATTGAGAAGACCTGTAGTAACCTTGCCCTGCTTAACGTGTTGGGGCTCATCATGCACACCGGGTTTACCGCGCCAACCAATCACCAATAAAACAGGAATGTTATATACATCAGGGTCTGTCAATGAGGCTAAGGGATTGATGATATTACCTTCGCCGGAATTCTGCATATATACAACCGGAATCTGACCTGTTGCCAGATAGTGACCTGCTGCCAGTCCCATAGCCCCACCTTCATTGGCAGCTATAATATTATGATTGGCATCAGCATGATCTGTAATATAAGCACAAAGATTCTTCAGCAGAGAATCCGGTACACCTGCATAGAAGTTTATACCATAATTAGCAAGTGTCTCATAAAAGAATTGGGGCCTAATCATTTCTGTGATATCCGTGTTTTCTGTGTGACATTACTTTTTCTTTGTTCCAGGAATCAGGTTCAGAATCTGCTTGATAGGCATGCAGAATTCATCAGAGGCTTCCAAACTTCGGGAAGTCTCAAGAATACGTTCTGCGCACTTTACCATAGCAGGATAAGCAGCACGAAGCATGTGGTTGGCATAGATAACAACATTGATACCCCACTCTGCCAATTCTTCCTCAGTGAACTGATTGTAAGTGGTGGGAACTGCCACAATAGGCGTATGAGGATCCTTCTCACGGAAACGCCGGCAGAACTCCTTGATGTCCTCACCACTCTTGTTCTTTGAATGAATCATCACTCCATCAGCCCCAGCAGCTACGTATGCATGGCAACGCTCCAAAGCATCTTCAACAGGTTTCCCTGCAATCAGAGACTCACAACGAGAAATAATCATAAAGTCGCGAGTAATTTGGGCATCCTTGCCTGCCTTAATCTTATTACAGAAGCCCTCAATAGTATCCTGAGTCTGGACGGCGTCTGTACCGAAAAGCGAATTCTGCTTCAAGCCTACCTTATCTTCAATGATCACAGCAGAGATACCCAAGCGTTCCAAGGTACGAACAGTGAAAACGAAATGCTCCAACTTTCCTCCTGTATCACCATCATAGATGACGGGTTTTGTCGTAACCTCTAAGGTGTCATTCAGGTCATGCAAACGAGTAGTCAAGTCAACAGCTTCAATATCAGGTTTACCCTTAGACGTTGAATCCGTCAAAGATGAAGCCCACATGCCGTCAAACTCTCGATGTTGACCATTGATATCTACTGATGTATGCTCCGCAATCAGACCTGTCAAGCCATTATGAGATTCCAAAATACGAACCACGGGTTTCGCTGAAATCAAACGGTGCAATGAAGACAGACGAGCTTGAGGGGTTACACCCAGCGAGTCAATCTCTTCTTTCAGACCTGATGCAGAAATCCCCTTTGTATACGGTATTTCTATAACTTCTCCACCTATCTTCTCCATCGTCTTAAACACCTCGTCGCGGATATACTTATCTGGGCCATACAACCAATCATCACCATGAATAATATAATCAGGCTTATACTTCAACAAATTAGGGACATAACTCCATTCGTCTTGAGGAACTATCGAGGATACGCCCTTTATGTTTTCAATCACGTTTTTACGCTGATCATACGTCAGATATGGCAATCGTTTATGTGTGGCTATTGCCTTGTCAGTAAACAGCCCTATCATCACATTACCATACTTCGCGCCTTCATTAATAATGTTGATCAATCCTGGATGCATGATATCACCAATCATGCCTAGATATACTATTTTTGCCATATTGTAAAATATTTATTGATTCTCGCACCACTTATAGAACTTGACCAAGGTAGCGTGTTCGGGCCTCTGTCAAGATGTTTACTTAATTATATCGTCAAGATGTTTACTTAATTATATCAATAAAAAGGTGGTAAGGCTCATGTGTATAGAACATTTTTTATGAGAGACTGAGCCTCCCTCCGAAATAATAACGATTCTTTATATAATCAGCGTCTCACGACGGGTTTTCTAACTTTTTTATCTCTTTCAAAAGAGATTTTGTATTTTCAAATACTATTTCTTCTTAAGAAACATTCTTTCTTCAATAACTATTGAAGCTTTAAGATATTCCTCTTCCTTTCTGGCGCAGAAAGAAGCAAAGACATCCACCCCATCCCGTCCTTCCCCTATATTGGAAGGCTCAACACAGGAAATCGCAGAAACCGTCGATTTCCTTCCGTGAAAGTAAGCCGGGACACGGCTTGTATTGTTTATCGGCTGGCGCATTGAGAAAGCTGCTGCAGATTAAAACCTTAATAATCTAAAACCCTTGAATTAACACCACGGGGTTGGGGGTGTGAAACCCCAAATTGTTTAAATGGTTAGGGAGGGGCATCGAGTATGATGTGGGTGAAGCGGGTGAAGAAGGTGGGGAACTGGTCGGGACGTTCGCGATGGAAGACGCAGAGGATCCTGGCGACCATCTCGAACTCGATGGATTTCAGTTCACCTTTTTCAGACTGTTCAGACGGGTGGAGCCGATCTGACACTGTTGGCGTACATACGCCGTCTTCAGGCCGGTATCCGTCATGAAGCGGGACACGGCCAGACCCAGCAGACTTGTCTTGACTGGGTTTACATACTGTTTTGATGCCATTTTGAATGAATTTTGTTAAAATATTTAAATAGGGTTACCGACATAGCGGTAACGGAATTTGCACGATAGATTTATATTGCCTAATTTTGAACCACAGATTTCGCAGATTACACAGATTATAGAAATAGTTTATAGCGTATGAACCAAGAGAATCAAGAGGCCATGATGGCCGTGGAGAGAGAGTTGCAGATAGCGGGGACAGACCCGAAACTGCGGAAACGGTGGGAAACGCTCGAAGAGCGACGAATCACCTCGGAGAAGGAGATCCCACCGATGGAGTTTTTGTTTGAGTTGTTCAACAAGCCCTGCTTCCCGAGGGGTGAGCTGGTGGCGATGACGGGTAAGGCGAAGTCGGGTAAGACGTTTATGTCGACGATACTCATGGCGGCGGCGTTTACACAGAAGTGTCTAGAGCTTAAAAGGCACACAGATCTCACAGAGAGTAAGAGTCACGCAGGACAAGAGATTGATCAGACCACCCCGTCCTTCGGACACCCCTCCTACTCAGGAGGGGAAGCGCTGCATGTTCTGTGGTTTGATACGGAGCAGAGTGAGGAATCGACGCAGGACATCTTACGGAACCGGCTTATCGGTATGGCCAAGACCATCCCGGAGGGGATGCTGGACATTTTCAATGTCAGAGGTGAGTTCTGGCAGGAGCGTCTGCCCCTGCTCGAGGCCGCCATCGGGAGATTCCAGCCTGACCTGGTCATCCTGGATGGTATCCGTGACCTCACCGATGACATCAACGACGGCGTCAAGGCCCAGCAGGTTATCGAGCGCCTCATGCACATGGCTTCCACCCGTCATTGCTGCATCGTCTGCATCCTCCACCAGAACAAGGCTCAGGAAGACCGTTCGATGCGTGGCTGGATGGGTACGGAACTTCGGAACAAGGCCTTCGAGACATACGAGTGTTCCAAGCGTGACGGCATCTTCTCCGTCAAGCAGGCCGACACCCGAAAGTACGAGATCACCCGGAAACTGGAGTTCACCGTCGATACTGACGGACTTCCCAGGTCACTCACCCAACAGGAGGCAGAGGAAAATTCCTCTACGGCATCCAAGACCTCTGAGGAGACGATGGTCCGTCCGAAGTTCACCGAGAAGTATATCCTCGAGCACCAGCCCAAGTTCATCATCTTCAATCTCCCCTTGCTTTTCGGGGATGCGCTGCCCAACGGACTGGAGCTTGATGAGCAGGCACTCAAGCAGAAGGTGATGGACCTGGTCTCGATGACCTCGCCGAACCTGTTCTACTCCGTGCTGAACAAGGCGGTCAAGGAGGGTGTCATCACGCAGTCGTTCGACAAGTTTAACCGCAAGCTATATAGCTTAGCTTAAGCTTTAGCTTTAATAATATATATATTTAGCTTTATAGCTTAGCTGAAAGCTTATGACGAGACTCCAAGACATTCTGTCGCCTTCGTTCAAGGCCTTCCGGAAACCCCACCCGCCGATGGTTCAGCCGACGGCCGACTCCGACTTCTGTCAGGAGGTCGTGGCCCGGGGCTGGCTCACGGCGGAACAGATGGAGCATGCTGCCCGGCGGTACCGCCTCGGTCGCAGCCGCAGTGGCAAGACCATCTTCTGGATGACGGATGATATGATGATTGTCCGGGACGGTCGCATCGGTGACCGTTGGGTCTCCCAGATGCTCAAAGCCCGGGAGCCGAGGCTCCTGAAGGACTGCTACACGGAGCACTGTCTCTTCGGTCTGCACCTCTTAGCTCACACAACAGATAGTGAGACAATCGGCATAGTGGAATCGATGAGATCGTGTATCGTGCTGTCGGAGCGGTTCCCGAAGTATCTTTGGATGGCGACGGGGTATCTGTCGAACCTCAACGAGCGGCTGTTCCTGCCACTGAAAGGGTGTCATGTCGTCTGTTTCCCGGCTACAGATCAGACAAGAGGCACTTATCTGCTCTGGCTCGACGTGGCCGAAGAGACCAGGAAGTACGGTGTCGACATCACGGTCAGTCGGTTTCTCGAGGATCGAGCCTCGATTGAGCAAAAGGCTCGAGAAATCGACCTTGTCGACTTTCTTTTCGATAACATCGAAAGTTCTTCACAACCACCTTATCCTCCTTGTCCTAAGGAGGATCTCGAACCACTCTCTAAATCTCCCGCCAATCGTTGGCGGAAGACTTAACACAGGAAATCGCAGCGCGCCGTCGATTTCCTTCCGTTTTGGTATCGCGGGACACGCGATGAGTGTTTATCGGCTGGCGCATATTTATTATCTTCTTAATTCCTTATAAAAAATGAAAGCAATGTATAAATCCGAGCTGGCAGAACTGGCCGGCGTATCGTATTCCACGTTTTATCGTTTCCTATGTACCCGTCGCAGCATCCTTGAATTGAAGGGGAGCAAGCTGAAGGATCAAAAAGTCAGGGGCAAGGCTCTTGCATATATCTGTCAAGAATATGACATCACGCTGCCCGACGAATCCCCAGAACCAGTCAAGAAACACATTAAATTCCGCTGATGTTCGTCATTGCTTGTCACAGCTCCTCAAAGATTGTCAGTGTGCTTCCTCAATTTTGTACCTTTGCATTGTCAAAGCAAGGTTGGATGAGGCCTCGAGAAACTACGGCAGTTTCTGGCAGAATAATCCGTTTATTCCCCGGGCAAAAGCCGTTCTTTCTTCCCGACTGCACCGCGACACGAGAGAGTTATTTTACTTTTTTACTTTTTTAATTTTTTACTTTTAAATTATGGCAAGAGAACGAATTACCTTTCCTGTGAACCTTCGTCAGAACACGAATGACGACTCTACTGCCTTCGGCAAGTGGTTCCCCGTACCCTCATCAAGCGAGCCCATGTCGCTCAAGGGTTTCGCTAAGCACCTCTCAGAGCACGGCAAGCTCGCCTCGTACGATATGCTCGTACTGGTGCTCCAGAACATCGTGGCCTGTCTGAAGGAGCTCATCCTGCAGGGCCAGTCGGTGAAGCTCGACGGTCTGGGCACCTTCCGTCCCACCATCGAGGGCAAGGGCTCCAATGACGTCGAGACCGCCATCAGCCAGGGCGCCAATGTGATCATTGAGGGCATCCATCTGCGTTTCAGTCCTGAGAACGCCAAGGGCGAGAAGCTCACCAGCCGTGCCCTGAAGGGCGAGTGTGCCTTCGAGTTCAAGGATGTCCTCATCCGTAAGGAGAAGACCGTCGATGGCAAGAGGAAGGTCTACTTCGAGAAGATCGCCGTCTCCGACTACGCCCTCTCCCAGACCGAGACCACGCCTGGAGGCGAAGGCTAACCTTTAACCTCACACGGATCTCACAGATTGAGTAGGCAGTGAGTGTCCGGGGAAAAGCGATGACGCCTCAGGTGGTCTCTGCACCACAACACTTCCATAACACTGTCATGTACGCATCCTGCGCTCACTGCTCTCTTTCCTTTAATCCCATAATCCGTAGACTAAGCAAATAATTAATCCGCAGAAATTATGAAACTATTCCGTATTCCCAACGCCGAGAAACTCGGCAACTTCATTCTGACGGTTATTACCGCATTTGTATCAACGTTCCTGATGCAGAGCTGCATGAACAACTAAATCCTACCGCTATGCGACGAATAGATCTTATAGTCATTCATTGTACGGCATCCCGGCCGAACCAGCATCTGTCGTTCGAGTTGCTTGACAATATGCACCGTGCCAAAGGCTGGAACGGCTGTGGCTACCACTACTACATTACCCGTGATGGACAGCTCCACATCGGTCGTCCC
>JAEEGH010004384.1_pt1 | contig 36264 bp, 42 predicted proteins | sample 9134181 | NCBI WGS metagenome assembly JAEEGH01 (sample SAMN16246544, study PRJNA631951) | gut metagenome | biome: gut microbiome; feature: rumen; material: DP-attached | host: Bos | place: Iran: Karaj | collected 2018-10
AGATGCTAAATCACCTTTTTGACGATAGACCTCACCTATATTAAATCTATTCAAAAATTGTTGTATCTTTTTTTCATCATTAAATTGCTCACTGAGCTCTTGTGCTATTTGCAATTCATTCAATGCCTCTTCATATTTCCCTTTTTTACAACAAAGTACACCAATATGGCTATGACAATAATATCGTTGCAGTATGGAGCCTGTCCGCACTATATACAAACTGCGACAATAGTATTTCAAAGAACTATGATATTGTCCGATATAATCCATATAGCCACCTGCTTCCATCTGCCATTCTACTCTAGTAGTGTCTAATGCAGCCCTTGTCTCGATATAGTTCCTTGCTTTTTCATTTTCAAATTTAGCCAATGCTATCGTATATAGCTGATACAGATACTCAGCATCTTTCTCCTGTTGTTTCAGAACGGCTGCCATTTCAGCATTAGCCTGCGCCATGATTTCATTAGCATGTTGGAGATTCTTGTCAATACGTGCCAAAGCATCCTTATTACGTTTAAGAACATCAACTGGGTCAAAAAGTGTATGAATGAGCGAGTCGGCACGTCCTAAATCACCATTTTCAATGCAGATATTGATTTCGCGTTCTATTTCATCAAGACCATCATAGTCGGTATGGGCATAGTGGTTGGCCAAATCGTCTATAAGCGACTGGTACTTCTCAAACTTATCCTGTAAAGATTGAATCTCTTTACGATAGTTTTCTATGGTAATTCTTTTTGCATCCTTGTCTTTTTCCAATTGGGCCATCTTGACGTGATAATTCTTCTCAGCCACTTTGTAGGCATTGCTCTCTATCCGTTGTTTATCTGCTTGTAATTGTGATGTGGATACCATGACAATATTCAAAGGGACCTTGTCAGAGAAAGCAAATTGACGGCCAATCACACCCTCTTCGTTCAACTCATATCCAGTCTTCTGCACCTGCTGAAGTGAGTATGCGTCGCCTAACTTCTTGCCAGACATCGACATCTCGAACTTGCCGTCCTGACCACTCAGCACAGCATTATGACCACCTTTCACTCTGACAGACACCCCACTCAGGGCGACTCCCGGCTTGTTAGGACGTCCCAAGGTCTTCACATAGCCCTGTTGCGTCTGGGCTGTTATTGTTCCAAACGGCACCAAACACGTAAGCAAAATGAATACTTTATTCATGTTCTATTCTTACGATATTTATTCAACTTCTAACACCTTCCCCGGTCCGCATGGCATTTCTATAGAACTATCGATTAGATGCAGGGAGCTACTCTGTATGTTATAATTAGTTTTTTGATTTTCAAGAGGTATTGCAAGAGAAATACTACCGTTAGAATCAGACCGTAAAGTTCTGCCCTCAACCACTATCTCCGTATTAGAAACAAACCTCTCCTTCTTACTGTCCCATAGCTGCAAACGAATTAAACCATAATATCTTTCGTCTCGGTTCACATTAATTACGGTGTTTTTTTGAAGTCTTACAATGGTATCAACAGGTAGAAAAGTAGCAATACGCTCTCCTTCGTACTCAAAATAAGGAAAGTTTCCAATCTGTACTCGAGCTTCCTTACCGATATAACGGTGGGGAATGTTGGCGAAAACCAAGGAGGCATCCAGCGAGCGGATGGTATCCGTCTTCGTCTCGTTGTCCAGCGTTAGGGTCACCACGGCATCCTGAAGTGGAGGCAAGTTGTCATTGTGCACGGTGACCTCGTTGAGCGTCATCGTCACATCCACCGACTTGCTGGTATTCCACACTCCAAACAGAGCTGCTAATATAACGACAATGCCAACAGCCCAGCTAATGGTTCTTTGAATCAACAGGCGTTTATGACGTTGCCAGATGGCATCAAACTCTACGCCAAGCAACTTAGATATTAGCTGTACGTAAGCACGCTCCTTATTCAACCACGGCCAGCGGTATATCTTCTCATGGATGTTGGCCCCAAGAATCTCCGGCAGTCCCAGGGTATCGACAATGGGGTTAAAACACTCCGTCTCAGGATTGTTGCTATGTGGCGTGCCATCAACGATAAAGAAGTGTATCTGCTTGGTGCGCCCTAACTGATGAAAGAATTCTATCTCCTTCCCTACCCACTCTGAACGAGCAGAGTTAGGCGAACAGATGACAATCAGATTCCTCGATGCTCGCAGTCGCTCTTGCAGCTCTTCAGTCAGTCCGCCAGGCTGTATGTCAGTAGGAGCAAAGAACACGGGCTTAATAGGCGTTCGTTCCCACCCATGTTCACTGCACAGCGTTGCCGGCATGCGGTAGTGTTCCAACTTGCGCTGCAGGCGCTTTCCCCACTCCGTATCCTTAGAGTTGTAACTGATAAAGGCAAAATATTTGAATTGTTGACTCATATTATTCTTCTATTAGCATTTTCTTGATTTTCTCTACATCTGCTTCGTACTCCTTGGGAATAACTCCAGCTTCAGCAAACTTTTTTAAGTCTTCGAGGAAGATGTCTTTCTCTTCATTTTTATATTGACGATAAATCTTTTCAGCCTCATCGTATTTCCCTCGGAAAAGTAAGGCTGGCGCAAGGGGCGTAGCTATCCATTGCTGAGTCGAATCAAGTTTCAGCCCTTCACGTGCATCGTGTTCTGCTTCTGCAAGCCGTTGAGTATCAGCATACAAATTGGCCAAATTACAAAGCGTCGCGACTAAAAATGGTTCATAAACTTCCGGATTATCTCGTGAATGTTGTCTACGAACTCTCAACACCCTTGTATAATAAGGTTCTGCCTTTTGAAATTGGTTCTGTTCACAACAATAATACCCCGCATCAAACTGCCAATCTGCATTGGTGGTATCTAACTCCGCACGAAGCTCAACATAATAAGCAGCAGAATCGTGTTGGTTATCCAGCTTGAAGCGATCGAAGAACTTGTAGCAATCAGCGGCTGCATCTTCTAATTTCTTTCGCGTACCCTCCTTGCTCGCTGCGAGGTCGGCTTGTTGTTGTACCAACTCTGCCTCACGTTGTGTTTCAATATTCTGCTCTTTCCTAATGATTGCTATTCGGCTACGCATATCACCCTTGCTGCGTAGCAGCGAATCGGCACGAAGCAATTCGCCATTGAGGATACAGTCGCTGATAACCTGATTGAGCGAGTCCATCTGATCGTAATCCATCTCAGCATACTGTTTGGCCATATCAGCAATCAGCTTGTCATTTCGTTTCTGGTCTTCAAAAAGCTGTTGCATAAGCTGCTGCTTTTCTGCCAACGAAATATTCATGGCCTCTATCTCATCCTCTCGTTGCTGGAGCTGCCGCTGCAGGGTACGGCGCAACTTGCGTTCGGCATCCAGCTTGTCTTGCATCTGCTGCTCAGGCGTCTCCATCACCAAATAAAATGTATTCGAAGAAAACTGATACGGCTTTGTCAAAGCATCAGCATCTACAAGCTGGTAGCCTTGCTTCCGCACATTTTGCACAGTAAACGTTTTCGAGGTTACAGGAAAAGAGAACGCGCCACCCGTTTTAGTCAAAACTGCATTATGTCCCTGGATAGTGACCAAAGCACCATTAAGCCCCTGCCCTTTTACATGCTTGCCATTGACCATACGCCCCTTGGTCTTTACAAAACCTTGTTGCGTCTGCGCACATACGGTGATTGCCATACAGGCAATAAACAATAGAATTGATAATCTTTTCATAGTTATCACACTTCTAACTTCGGTTTAATCTCTGGATGGCGGCGAGCATCAAAAGACTATTTCCCATGATTGTTAATTATTGGCTACTTATTGTTACTATCGTTCTTTATGATGCAAAGATAGGAAAAATAGTTTAAAACGCCATATCTTTTTAAAAAAAAAGAAAGATTTATAAAACTTCGTTTATCTGTTAAGATAGAAACATCGGTAACAAACTTCTATCAACAAAAAAGTGAACCGTACAGGAGTAAGTCTCTTCTGAACTGCTGGAAGTTTTTCTTTCGAGAATGTCTTGCCCCGATTCCTAACACATTCGCACAAAATTTTTGAGGTGCAGAGAACAACGTAATGCTTTTTTTTGTATATTTGCCTCAGAATTATTGTTTAACTAAAACAGAAGCATTATGAAAGTAGGTATTCCAAAGGAGATTAAGAACAATGAGAACCGCGTGGGCATGACACCTGCGGGAGTGGCTGAACTGGTGCGTCGCGGCCATGAGGTCAGCGTACAGCACACAGCAGGAGAAGGCAGCGGATTCTCTGATGACGACTATGTTGAGGCTGGCGCCCGCATCCTGCCGACGATAGAGACGGTATATCGCGAGTGTGACATGATTGTGAAGGTGAAGGAGCCCATTGAGCCAGAGTATGAACTGGTACGCAAGGGGCAGCTGCTCTTTACCTATTTCCATTTCGCCTGTGAGAAAGAACTGACGGACGCCATGCTGAAAAGCGGTGCCGTCTGTCTGGCCTACGAGACTGTACAGCTGCCCAACGGTACCCTACCCCTCTTGCAGCCCATGAGTGAGGTGGCAGGACGTATGGCGACACTGAATGGTGCCTACTATCTGCAGAAGACGCAGGGCGGCAAGGGCAAGCTCATCAGCGGTGTGCCTGGTGTCAGTCCGGCCAAGGTGCTGGTGCTGGGTGGTGGCGTTGTTGGCGAGGCTGCCGCACGGATGGCAGCTGGTCTTGGTGCTGACGTCACGATAACGGATATCTCCCTACCCCGTCTGCGTCAGCTCGATATTGAGACACCTGCCAACGTGCACACCCTCTACTCGTCAGAGCATAATATCCGACAGATGCTGCCGACCGTCGATATTGTCATAGGCAGTGTGCTAGTACCTGGCGATAAGACGCCACACCTGATTACGAAGGACATGCTGTCGCTGATGGAGCCTGGAACGGTGCTGGTGGATGTGGCTATCGACCAAGGCGGCTGCTTTGAGACGTCACGCCCCACGACTCACAGCGCCCCCGTCTATACCGAGCAAGGCATCGTACACTACTGTGTGGCCAACATTCCTGGGGCAGTTCCAAATACCTCGACGCTGGCACTGACCAATGCAACCCTTCGCTATGCCATCGCACTGGCAGACAAAGGCTGGCAGAAGGCATGCAAGGACGACCCAGCACTAGCCAAGGGTCTGAATATTGTGGAAGGCAAGGTGACCTTCAAGGCTGTCGCCGACGTCTTCGGTCTGCCCTACACGCCTTTTGAGTAATAACATACTAATATGAAAAGGGCGCTTCATTTCAGTTGAAGCGCCCTGATACTTACCAATTATCTCACAATTTCACCTTTGCCATTGATAATCACCTTGTCGTAATTCGTCGACGTGCAGAGGTACAGGTCGGGACCAATAGCCTCGATATCTTTGTACTGTGGCATCACAACGACATGGCCATCGGCCGTCATCAAACCCTCGAAACCGGCGCCAGCGACGTATGCACGCAGACGGGCAACAGCCTTCGGATGATATGAATCCACAAACGGGACCGCATACTCGTCACCATCGTCATCGTGCGTCCTTTTCCTATATAGGAGCTCATCCTTCTCGTATTCCAGCATACGGAGGCTGGTAATGTAGAAGTCATTGATGAGCGTTCCCTGCAGATCGTATTTGCGAATGGTGTGGTCGGGCATCGCTGCGTCGATGGTACCCTCATCGATATAGAGGCAACATTCCATGAGCGGAACAATAACCTTCAGGTCCTTGTCCAGAACAGCCATTTCCTTCCCTTTCTGCACCTTCCAGAGGCCATACTCATTGACAAGACTGATGGCATCGTACTCCATGGGCAGCACCATCCGTCCCGTCTTGTCCATCAGACCGCACAACTCCTCGTCGTCCGTGTGTACCACACAATAGCCGTTTGCAAACACATATCCATCCCTATACGGACGATAGACCAACTGTTTGTCAATGACCACCTTGCCCGTGGCATCGATAAACTTGATATAGCCATTCTCCACCACACTGGCCAGTCCTTCAGAGAAGACCCAAGCATGCTCGTATTTCGGTTCTACGACTACCCTACCCGTATTCATATTGAAGTAGCCCCGCTTGCCGTTGTTAAAGCACACCAGCGAATCTCTCCCCTTGGGTTTGGCTATCCACTTTACGTCCTTGATGGTCTTCTCGCGCGTCAGACTGTTGAACACATACCCTTTTCCATCACCTCGGTCATGGTAATACACGTTGGGACCCACGAACTCAGCATGCAGGCATGCCTCATCATAGCAGTGTTCCTCCTTGAAGCGGCGCTCATAGACATATTCGCCCATTGTCCACACCAGTACCACGGCCACAAGAACCACGATGACTGCTGCACTAGTGGCAAACAGTCCCCATACACACTTGGCAAACTTTCCGTCACGCTTGTAGCCGAACAGTCCAAAGAACCATTCCACCACTTGACACACTCCACTCCACAACACGGTGAAGAACACACTTGCTGATACCTTTTTCATCTTTCTTCGTTTTTATAGTTATTCATTACTTTCTTTATTTACTCATCCTCCGACAGCTCATCCAAATCTCTTCTGAAGATGCCGCGCACCACACCCAACAGCTCCAAGGAGTGACGGATGTTCTGCTCTAATGATTCTTCGTTGGCATAGAAGAACTCACAGGCCGCTGACACACTTTTGAAAGTCTGGTCGATATACACCTTGGCGAGTTTCAGTTCACGGGTCATTTTGTTGCAGACCGCCAGCACGACAGTCTCCTGTCCTTCCTCTATTTCATAGAACTGGGGAAGCATCATAGAGATATAAGGCTCTTCCTCGTCACCAGACAAGGCGTAAATAGTCTTCAGCTGATAACAAATCATGATGTCACCATCCTTATCAATCTCTGGAGAATAGCCTATCCTTTCGAGGACAGACATGATTAATTCTTTCTTTGTCATAGCTAATCCTCCTCCTTCTCTGAATTTTTCATTGCTTTTTGCAGGAATCTCAGACATGCATCCAGATGCAGAATCATACGTGTGAGCACCTTTTTCAGGTCTTCATCACCAAACAGTTCGCGCTCGTAGGCAATCCACATACTATTACCAACCCTGTTGGCCTTGATATATTTACGGGATGCATTAATCTTGTCCATCAGCTGATAGAAACAGATATCGTCCTCATCGTCAATATCCAACACTGCAGGTATCACTATATTCAGGAAGTCCTCATCGTCCTCACTATACATATAGAGATAGTTTCTTCCCTCATACTGGAAACCATAGCCGAAACCTTCCACTTCTTCCAACTCAAAGCCCAAAGCCTTGAATGCCTCAAAAATTTTCTCCTTCATAATCGTATCGTTATTAAATTGTTAATCAGGGCATAGCCCACTTCTTCAATGAAATCCAATAGTCACATGTTGTCTGCCTTTGTCCTTGGGAGAGAACTCACTGCGTACGCGCTCGAACTCTTTCAGTTCACGACTGGTAACAGAAGGCGACTGATGGATAATAGTGTCTTCCAGCAGCGACTGTGTAATCACCTTGTAGGGCTGGTCTTTCTCCTTGATGCTGGCATTGAACATCTTACGGGAAGCGACCTTGATGATATAGCTGATGTCGCTGCAATTATATCCTTTTGTCATGTCGGCAAGCTTTACGAAATCGACATCCTCGGCTACCGGCAGCTTTGACAATTCCAGTCGAAACAAGCTCTCACGTGCCTTATTGTCAGGCATGTCCACATAGATCATCTCGTCAATGCGACCTGTGCGCAGAACAGCTTTATCAATGCGCTCAGGGTGGTTGGTGGCCGCCAGGACATAGACGCCTCGCTCAGCAGCATTGTTCAGCATACACAGGAACTCGTTAACTTCACCATTTTGGTAGTTATGGTCATCATTGGTACGACGTGGCACCATCGCGTCGAACTCGTCAAAGAAGATTAGTGTAGGAGCCTTACGTTCTGCCTTACGGAACACCTCACCGATTTTCTCCTGTGTGCCATGCACAAGGGTCGATGCCAGGTCGTCGGGTACAATCTTCATGAAGTTGATACCCACCTCCTCGGCAATCTTCTCGGCAAAAAATGTCTTTCCACATCCTGCAGGACCATAGAAGAGCATGCTCGGAGGAGTAATCCCATAAGCCTTGGCACATTCCTGGTTGTTCAGCACATTGATGAAACCTTCCGTTACCAGCTGCTTCAGTTCATCCATGCCTGCCACATCACCGAATCCATTGCGCGACTTGGGCGTAGGGTTCTCCACCACCCTGCCAGTAGTCATCTTGCGGAGCCACTCCTTTTCTGCATTCGTCTTTGCGTTCATCTCTCTTAACCTCCTATGTTTTATCTGTTCATGATTAAGAGAGTGGCGCAAGTAACCATTTTCTATCAGCAAAAATAAAAATGCCCCTCATTTTTTCAATGAGAGGCTATTTCGTCAAACCAGCAATCTATCAATTTCCTAAAAAAAGGATGAACTAATCATAATGTTCGAAGAGTTCCCCCAACTCCAGAAAGGTTTCACGCAGCTTTTCCGCAAATTCGGGTGTCTGCATGATGGCGATAATCTCGTCCTTGGTGCCTGAAGCAACAGTACAGTCGGACTTGTATATGGCGGACGGGATATATGCTGCCGCCTCTATATAGCGTATCCTAGGGTCAGGAACAATATCCTTGGGCATCTTGAACACCTTCAGGCCATACTTTCCCACAAACTCTTGAGTCCTTACATCAGGATTCACGAAAAACTCCATGACAGGGGCAAAATCTCCATACTCCGGCACATGGTCCACAACCTGCTGGACCAAGAGCTTAATAATATTGTTTATCTCTTCTTTCATAGTAAGCCTTTATTTTTACAACATATCAGAATATCCATTTTGATCTCTCTCAATCTGTGCTACTATCTTCTTATTAGCGAACTTATGCATCTTGATACAGAAATAACTCAGGACAAAGAAGCTAAGCGTTCCTATATATTCATTGACCATGCCACTCATAGCAATAGCGTCATAGATGCCGTGTGCTATGACAGGAACCAAGAGCATGCAAACAGCAATCTTCGGAGAACGATCTACAAAGTGATAAACCGAATAGTAATAGCCCATCAACACGGCATAAGCGTAATGACCAGGAACAGCTAACAAGGAACGCATAATTGCGACTGAGACCCAATCATCAGAATTATCGATGAGATAGAAAACGTTCTCTATAGCCGCAAAGCCAAGGCCCACACAGACAGCATACACGATACCATCGAAATGCTCGTCGAAATACGGATTCTTGCGCAACAAGAGCCATAGTACCAGCAACTTGCAGGCCTCCTCTGGCACCGCTGCCACGAAGAAGGCCATTACCGTCGTGTCCAACAGGGTTGATGGAGAACCTCCGCCAAACAAGGCAGCCTCAATACCCGCTTCAATAATGGCGACAGGTATGCATATCCCTGCACCCCACACTACCGCCTTGGTCAGCCACGCCGTTGGTTCCTTTTGAGGGTCTTTCTTCCAGATATAGTACAGCAGTGCGATGGCTGGAAGCAGTCCAACAGTCAGTATAAGTATCGTTTTCATCTATTATTGTCTTGCATGAGGTTAGTTCGTCATTATTGGATATAAGCGGCGGTAAAATTAGTAAAAAAAGTAAAAACAAACAAGAAAATCGTCAAAAAATGATATGTGTAAGGTATTTTTTGTGATAGAAATAGAAACTCATAGCACTCTTTCTATAATAAAAAGGGGGACCAAGGAGTTATAACAAAAAAGGGAAGCGTATGAAAGAACTATTGGAGAAGATGGTTGCCAGCCTGCAGAAGCAGGTGGAGGAGAAGGTGCCCGAAATGGGAAACTTTGACGTGGTGTATGAACGGGAGGACGTGACGGAGAGGCACATCGGACTGTCGCACGTCATCCTGAAGGTGACGGCGGTAGGATTAGGGCACGACGACGAGCGCTACCTGGAACTGGCTGCGGTGAACCATCCTTCGCCGTATGGAGCAGAGACTGTCGTCGGGTTTGGCAACAAACAAGCTATCCTTGAAAAGTTGCAGGAGCCTGACCTCGTTGAGAAGTTGCAACACAAGTTAAAAGACCTAATCGATGACATAGACTACGAGGAGCGTCACCCATACGGATGACGCTCCTTCGAATTATTTCCTTAGCATCACACTGCTGCCAGCCTGATGCGTGGCCAGTATTTAATTATCTCAAAATAGTCAAACAACTCCTGGGCCTTCTCATCTAATTCTACACAATTTCCTTTCCAAATGGTGCAAGGGCAACAGCAGCTAGTTTAAAGTGTTGCTTGCCAAATGGTATTCCAATGATTGTGATAAAGAAGAATAAACCAATGATGGCATGTTCAAGGGCCAACCAAACGCCACCAATAAGAAACCACAACACATTCATGCCAGTACTGAGACAACCTGCAGTCTGCTGTTTGTACCTGATTTCCTTACCAAAAGGCCATAAAGCCAATCCTGCCAAACGGATAACTTGCCATCCAAAAGGAATGCCAATAATTGTAATGCAAAGGATAAGTCCTCCAATTAAATACTCTAACGCAAGAAAAACTCCTCCAAATACGAACCAAATAATGTTACCTAATAATTTCATAATTGTATTGTTTTGGGTTATGCAATTCTGCCTGCAAAGATAAAGAAAAAAAACAAATGTGCAAAATATTTTGCACAAAATAGCAGATAAAAAGGGAAAACAAGGAGCGCCACCCATAAGGATGACGGATTACCCAATTTGAGATTCACTTTCGTTTATCACAAACTCTCTGGGCAGTGTAATTACCTTCAGGCGCTCATACCAAATGCGATTGGAGCCTGCGAAGCGTTTCTGCGTATGACCACTGATGATGTAGTAGCTGGCAGCATATTCATCCATCATTTCCAGGAACACCTTCTTGATGCGCGAGCACTTTTCGTTGATGGCATTGTCCAGCGGATTCACCAAGTGGTCCACACCCTCCATGATCTTCTCCTTGTCCAGCAGCTTTGCCGTTGCCATATAGTATCTCGTCAGTTCATCACGATACTCCCCTAGCCTCTTGAACTCGATACCCTCAGGATGATTCAGGAACAACAGATACACAGCCTTGTGTACTGGCTGCAACTCCACTTCCTTATTATTATAGTCCACCAGGAAGAAGCGGTAGTCCATCGTAATCTGTAACCTGCTCAGCTTGGCCCTTGCTGCCTCTATGCGCAGCTCCTCCAGAAGAGGGGCACCAATAGCCCTTAATAGCAAATCTTTTCGACCTGCCATCTTCAGCTGTTCAGCCAGTAGCCTGACCTGCTCAGCCATCTCCTCAGGACTATGCTGCATCATCCCCGTCATTCTGCCACATTCTTTGCCAACCTATTCAGCCAACTCTTCCATTTGTCGATAATGGTCGGCTCCTTAGGCTCTTCCACGACTACAGACTCAGGTATAGGTGCAGGTTCTGGCTCTGGTGCCTTCTCCACCTCGAAAGGCAACGGCTGCTCTTTCGCCAACACCTCTTTCATGGTTGATGGTTCCTTCTTCGCAGGCTTATACAGCTTTGGTATCAGGTCCTCGTAGAAGTCATCCTCATTGCTGTGGGCATCCTGCTTCACCTCACTACGCAAGTCATCCTCCAGACCCGTTGCCAGTATCGTCACCTTTGCATCCTCGCCCAGCGAGTCGTCCGTTGCCGTACCCCAGATTACATCGATATTCGGGTCCAGTTGGTCAAAGAACTCGTCTATCTCCTGCAGTTCACGCACAAAGATAGAATGCTCCTCGCTGGAATAGATGTTAAACAAGATACGCTTCGCCTTACCGATATCATTACCATAGAGCAATGGCGAGTCCAGTGCATTCAGAATAGCTTTCTCTACACGATGCTCACCACTGGCTCTGCCCATCGCCATGATGGCACCACCACCGTTCTTCATCGTTGTCTCCACATCCTTGAAGTCACTCTTGATGCCACCATCGCTGGGCAGTGTAATCAGTTCTGAGATTCCCTTCACCGCATCCATCAGTATGTTATCTGCCCGTTTGAATGCCTCCTTCACAGACAGCTCCGAGTCCGCATAGATGTCGCATAGCCTTTCGTTGTTCACTATCAGCAGCGCGTCCACATTCTTACGCATCTCGTCAACACCCTTCAGCGCCTTGATGATTTTCTTTTTCTTCTCAAAGTAGAACGGTATCGTCACCACGCCTACTGTCAGTAGTCCCATCTCCTTGGCGATGCCAGCCACCAGCGGTGCAGCACCAGTTCCAGTGCCACCACCCATGCCTGCTGTCACGAACACCATCTTCGTGCCATCGCTCAGCAGCTTCCTGATATCCTCGAAGCTCTCCTCGCACTCGCGCTTTCCCTGCTCAGGATTACCACCAGCACCCAGACCAGCACCCAGCTGTATCTTGTAGGGCACTGGCGAGCGCGACAGCGACTGACTGTCCGTATTCATCACCGCATACGTCACGCCCCCAACCTTGTCGAGGTACATGTTGCGTACGGCGTTACATCCGCCGCCACCAACACCCACCACTTTGATGATGCCCTGCATCTTGTCCTCGATGGGACAAGGAAAGTCTAAAATATTATTGTTTTCTGTCATATCACCTATTTTTCTGCAAAAGTAGCAAACTTTTCTCACTTCTCCAAATCCTCACAAGGCTTGCGAAGTTTCAAATTTTAGTTTGCGGAGCGGATGTTCTCATGGCCAGCGCTATTGCTTCGCCCACAAGAGCAACATTTGCCAACAGATAATGGCTTTTGTCAAACCATCTGATGGTACTACCGGCAATCTCAGCCGTCTTCAGCAACTGGCTCCTGAACTCCATATCACCAAGACTTGTGGCACAACCAATGGCAAAGGCAGTTCCTGAAGGACTGAGATTAAAGAGAATCGGGCCAGCATCGATGTCCATCCCCAACCAGCAAGACCTATCGTAGTATTCGCTGATACCATTAAACGGGAAAGTCCGTTTGAAGTTCTTTTTCAAACAGTCGTATTGTTACTTGGCAAATTCAGTATCTATCAGCGACAGATAGTAGCAGTTCAAAGCCGAATAAGAGCCTTTCACTGGCGGCTCTATCTCTGCGCTATTTCCATTATCCACAAGGAACGATGCCAACAGTCCCGTTTCTTTGTCAATCCACTCTTTCTTTGCTCTTTCAATCCAAAGCTTCACAGTTGCACTATACTCACCATTATATTGGCTGGCATAATTGTGCAATGCCACAATGGCCACCAACATATCGGGTATATAGATAGATTCTCCTGGATATGTAGGCAGGTTCAGTATCGAGCTCTGGCGAATCCTGCGATTCATTGACCTGCAGAGTGTATGATACAGCCCATCATATTTTCTGTCACCACCAATCTGCTTATACCTGCTAATCATCCATGCCAGATGGCTATAATATGAGATATGGCTTAGGTTACCATAGATACCATCCATCGGGTCCTCTCCCCAGCGCAGCTTGTCGTATTCCCGTATCTCCTCAGACATAGCAATATCAATAATCTGTCCGATGAACTTGATGGCCGTCTCTTTGTTTTGGGGGTAAAGAATGGCAATATTCGCCAATGCAGCACAAGTCATAGAGCATGTATATAGTGCCCATTCCCCTTGGAACTGCGTGCCAATTCCACTGGGCATCTCATCCAGCAACTGTTGTGGCGAGGATGCCACCTTTGCTGTCAGATAGTTTGCACGACGGACAATCTCTTTCTTTTCTCCTTCAAAGGAGCCCTGACCACTTATTACGCATTTCACCCAACAGGCCTTGACTACAATAAGAATGAAGACAAATAGAATTGTTATGATCATCCGTTTCTTTGTCTTAGTAGAAAATCTTATCATAATCCATCACTTGAATAATATCAAATAAACTGAAGCTATCATGACCTCAATCAATATGACTGACATGATAGAACAAGCCGCTATCAAGCGCTGGTTCTTCTTCATTTCCTTACCGATTCCTACACTATAGTAAATAACGAGGTTCTCTAATTCTTCTTGTTGTTTTTCTTTATCAAGAATGATTCCAACAAGTTCTTCTTTTGATTTATCTGACAACTCACTTCTATCCATTACAAAATTCATCAAAGAGTGATAACGCTATTATCTTACCGAACAATGACCCCTAATATATTCTCTTCGAGTCATTTTCCTATTTCTTCGTAATATTTCTCATAATAAGGGTCAGCAACCAATTCTGCTCCTCGTTTAGTTGCCATACGCTCAGGCGATGGTGTAATGCCCACCCTTAGCAAATCCATTCTGTCAGCATCGAAGCAAGTATCTATAGTGATATCGCCAGTTTGATGTTCTGTGGTATGCAATTCGCAGGCCCGTTTTAGTTTCGCAATCTGCTCGTCGCTTAGTGCTTTCAGTTCAGTTTCACGAATTCTATCAATCAACATAGATGCCCTCTTTCCGTGTTCAATGTCCTCTGCATTGTCCTTCCTCTCGGAATCATGGAGGTAAGCAAATGACAGTATAACATCCATATCTGCACCTTCTTGGTACAGCATTCTGCCAAATCTTGCGACTTTATCCCAATGCTCGACGCCATGAGTAGCTCCCATAGCATCAGGCCATCGTCTTATGCTGAAAGAGCGCAGACGGTTCCAGTCAAACTTTTCCAAATAGCGCAATTCTCTTTTAAATATTGACATACATAAACAGATTTTGTCAGAAATGATAAATTACCATTTGCAATCGACGAATGTTGCGGTACCTTTCAATGGACGAATAATGATGCTGTCAACGACTTCATATCCCCAAAATGTGGTATCATAAATATACTCATTGTTGATATTCTTCCATTTTGGATTTACGACAATAAGACTATCTAATTTTCTCTTCAGTTCTAGGTCTTTACCATTCTTGAACACCATTTGATAAGTATCCTTAAGGTCGTCACCTTCAAGATAGATGCTACTATACTTTGTGATTTTATATGGTGGGAGTTTTATTTCTGGAACTAGCCGTTCCAATCTTTCGTTCATATCTGATGTACTATATGGAGCGTAATAAGTATATAAAAATATGAAACATATTAAAACGAAAGGTATGCATATAGATAGTAGAATTCTATAGATAAGCTTAAATTTACCTTTCAAAACCCATCTATTGAGAGCCCAAAACACTAATAGCAATAACGGTACTAATACGAGTAAGAGTACCACCGAACTTATTATAAGTGATAAAAAAACTATGAAATTCATTTTTTATCCCCTTTCATTAATAAACTGACAAAACCTGTCTTTAATCTCTCTCAAATCATCCGTTAGCAGACTGTCGCAACGTTCTGCAATATTCTCAGGAATAGGATATCTGCATGCAGCGATGGCACCAGCCATGGCGCCAATGGTGTCGGAGTCGCCACCAATAGAGATTGCCAGGCGAATGACCTCTTCAAAGGAATTGCCCTCTAGAAAGGCGATGATAGACTCAGGCACACTCCCTTGACAAGAAACGTCAAAATAGTAATGAGGACGAATCTCTGCGATGGTACGATGCAGGTTATAGCCAAACGTCTGTTCCACATACTCTTTGATTTCCAGCTTCGCCCTACCCTCTTTGCAAAGGAACACACTCGTGGCAATTGCCTGAGCGCCCTTAACACCCTCAGGATGATTATGGCTAACACACGCTGTTAATGCTGCAAGAGCCAATGCTTCATCGAGAGTCTTAGCATACAGTCCCACAGGACTCACTCTCATACCAGCACCGTTTCCCCAACTGTTATAAGGCTGAGGATTCTCTTCAAAAAGCCATTCCATGAATCTTCCTCCATAACCGGCATTTGGATAGTGGTCGCCAAGTTCTTGCATACAATATATTAAATAATGAATGCTATGCGCCTCGTCCTCCAATAGCCATTTTGCCACTGCCAGTGTCATCACAGAGTCATCCGTAAAGCGACTGCCTTCCGGAAATAGTTCAAAATCCGTTCTCTTCGTGTTATGGAACTCATACATGGAGCCAATGATATCACCCACCAGTGCTCCCAACATCTTTACTTTTCCCATAGTCTTACATTTTTCTGCAAATATACGAAATTATTCTCAAACTTGTTGTTCACACTCCTGCATTCTGCATTTTTCTATCTCCAGTTCCAACATCCTAGATGTTCTGAAGAAACTGTTCAGAATCAATTTCAGGTATTCCTCCACTTCTGGAATCTGCGGCACCAACAGGAAATTCGTCTTGATGTGTAATGCCACGTCATCTGAGTCCATTACAGAATAGACGACCGAAAGCGTTTCACGCAGATTGACTTTATTAACCACCTGACGCACTCTTGCGAACTCGTCAATGTCGAACTTTGAGAAACTGTGGCACCACGGCCAAATTAGATTCACGAACAAACAGTCATTGGCAGCCTCCATTAGGAATACAATTCCTTGATACTCAAACTGGATTCTTCCCTCTTCGGTATATTGTGGTGTACTCCCAATATTCTCGATGGTATTTAAAGCCAATTGCCTTGTGCTAATCTTCTCTTCCATATAGCTTACATTTACTTCATTATTTTGAGGTTCCTCATCTATATTTGAAACATAGTCATCGCTATCGTTTTCACGATTGTAGCGCCAGATATTGAATATCACAACAATAATTGTAAGTATTATAATATGTACTATCATCTACTTTTTCTTGCAAATTTAAACAAAAGCCAGATTATTCCGTAACGATTTACAATCACAAGCCTTGCGGATTAGGTAAATTGCATTCCCAGATGACATTTGCTCGGACAAGATCAATCTTTTTTGCTTCGCCACGTTTGCCAGATATAGCGTAATATCGAGCTACGCTTTGTGGCAGCACAGAAGAAAACAGTTTCCGTATTCTCGCACATTTCTCGTTTATAGAGTTCTGAGTGGGTGTCGTAACATCGACAATGCTTTTCTTTACCCTATCAGTTAGTCCGTATGGTCTTAGCAACAAATATATAGTTGTCAATTCCTTACGATAATCTGGTAGATATTTCAGAACAATACCTTCTGGGTGCGAGAGGAACAGAAGATATACAGCTTTCACCAATGGTTCCATTTCTATCACCACATCTTTCTCACCAGTTAAAACAACCTTGTAGTCTTTGGTTACTATTAACTGAGGAAACAATTCTTCTTCATTCATTACCGCCATGATTTCAGTGTCTTCAACTCCGTAGGCCTTCAGTTTGCGCACCTTTTCCTTCACTTCGTCCAAAAGAATGGAGCAATGGAACTGCTCCAATTCTTTGGTAATACTATTCATTAATTCCTTTTCCATAGTTGCATGTTTTAGATTAATAACCCATGGCATCCATCATCGCATCATACATTTGAGGGTCACTGGGCATATCACCATACATCCCGTCTGTCAGAGCATCCCAGGAATCTTCTTCTGTCCACTCGTAGCCTCCATCCTGATCGTCACACTCATATTCATCTTCGTACTCGTCATAATCGTCGAACTCTTCATTCTCTTTGTAATCATCATACTCTACGAAAGAGTCATCATAAAAATCTGTTGTCATAATCTTTGTATATTAAATGGTTTAACATGTTATTTGTTCACTATAAGACTTTGTTTGGTCTGTTCCATGAGATTCTTCTTCAGGTTCAGCTGGTTCTCTACTATCAATTCATAGTCGCATTTGCTTTCTCCCATCTTTATGGTTAGCACGAACAATTCCATAAATGTGAGGAAAAGGAAAAGTACAACATAAAAGGCTAATGAGATCCAACTGTTAGAAACCACGCTGAGGGTTGCTTCCAGTTCTTCGATGAATCCCAGAGGACGCTCGCTCACCTCTATAGTAACCTTCTCTGCAATGTCTTTCTTATCCTGACGCAGCTGTTCCAACTGATTCTGATAAATCTCTATCTGACCATTGTTCGATTTGAGTTGTTCGGCCAATGGGTTTGGAATATTAACTACCTGAGTGTTCTTGACCATCTCTTTCCTTGGTTTTCCACTCTCATCTACTCCTACAACTTGTTCCTGAGTAGATACATTCACGCTCTTTATCGTAGGACGCTTCATTAGTTCTTCACCCAATGCGATAGTTGCTTTATTCAGCGAATCAATCTCGAAGGTAATACGCTTCTCGTCACTCTCATAGATAGACATTCGCTTTAGAATGGTTTCTTTAATAACATCTTCTCTATTCTCCTGTATGGTCTGCTGAATATCGTTGCGGAAGATAATCTGGTCAAAGATGCATGATCCTAAGATTGCCATACAAATAGCCATCGAGAAACGCATTACTGCCATCATTCTGGCCTTTCCAACATTCAGTATGATTACACGCTCCACGCATAAGATGATGAACATAAATGCTAGTGACACGCAGAGCTTCAGAATACATGACTCGATATTAATATACCTGTCAGCAAAGCAGTATCCTATAGTTCCCCACATCAGCATCATAATGCAAATCGCTGACAATAGCTTTCTGAACTGGCGCTGACTTGCTTCGCCACACTCCTTCAATATGTTATTGTTCCAACCAATCAGGAAACAACCGATGTTCTTTATAGTTTTCATAATCGTATTCTTTTAGTGGTTATTGTTAATAAAATCCATTGTCGCTGCATTGATACCTTTCAGGAACCCCCTCTTGTATGACTCAATCATGGTCAGCATCTTCGCATCATTGTCATCAAACAGTTTCTTCATATTCTCTATTTCAGCAAGATGCTCCTCATAGGTTGCGAGCTGTGCTTCAAGGTTTGCTGCTGCACTTAGGGCGAATGCTTTTCTGCTATTGTCCATCCTGACCTGAGCTTCCCTAATGTTCTTCTTGTAGCAAAGCGTAATTCTGTTGAACAACATCTCCAGGTCATTACGGATAATCGAAATCCGAGTGTCACGATAGGCAATGTCCTGATTAACCAAAGCATCCTGGTATCCATCATCCTCAAAGTTCTTGTGGATATAGTTGTAGATGACGTCAATAGGCATTCCCGTTCCCCATTTGATGGTTACGATGTTACTCTTTTTCTCTTCTTCAGGATTGTCTGCTGTCATTGCGGATTCCTGATCATTGTCTGTAATGTCAGCATTAACAGGAACTACATCACTGTTAGCGACTTTCTTCGAACTGAATATATTTAAGATCTTCATAGCTGTATATTTTTAATTGTTATTACTTCGTTTATCCCCTCAATTCGTCTGTGGTAAACACAATCTCAATAGTCTCACCAGTCTGGCGATATGTGTATCTGAACACGAGCTGTCTGTTCGAATTTACCAGTCTCTTTACATGTACTCCATTTGTATTGATCTGAGCGAATATTCTCTTTTTCTGCTCTTCTCTGGTGATAGTCTCTTTACCTTTCAGTTCATAGCTAAAGATATAAGCGTCTTTTGTAACCTCAGAACTAGTCCAGATGGTAATTCTGTCTATTTTCTTGGGGCAGAAAAATGACTGGTATCTTGCTAACAGAGTCAGATAATCGTCATCTGTAACGTTCTCATCCATTTCTTCTGACAGGATGATTTCCAACTGCTCATCAGTGAAGTTCTCCAAGATAGCATCTACGTCTACGATGTTGTCAAAGAATAACAAGGAGATGATAGTCATCACTACCAGTGCAATAAGTCCGTGTACGAGTGAAATTGCAGAAATTAAGCAGATTACATACCAGAACTTTCTGAAGACTCTCTTGATGTGTAAGAATAACTTTCTCATTGTTTTTTGATTTTAAATTGTTACTAATTGTTGTTTCTTTGCCTCTTGATACTAGAAAAATGGAAAAGGTAACCGCATTTTCAAAAAAAAGTTGTACTTTTGCCAAAAATATTTTTAGATGAAGCTGAAACTATTGATATTATGCCTATTCTGCATGGGGATTGCAGATGTCGATGCCCAACGAAAGCGAGCATTCTTAGTGGGTATTTCCCACTATGACACTGCTTTGACTGGCTATCAGTGGAACAATATCAATGGTGTTGAGGATGTTAATCTGCTCTCCCCTGTATTTAAGAAGCAAGGATTCCAAACTACGGTGATGTTAGACGAACAGGCGACCTATGATAACATCACCCGCCAGCTATCCACCTTCATCAAAACCACAAAGAAAGGTGACATTGTTTACCTGCACTTCTCTACGCATGGCCAACCTGTTGAAGACCTAAATGGTGATGAAGATGATGGATGGGACGAGGCAATCGTTCCTATTGATGCTTATAAGATGTATAAGAAAGGAAACTATGAGGGCAAAAAACACTTGTTGGATGACCAACTCAACGAATATGTAAAACAATTAAGGAAGAAGATTGGTACCAAAGGTTTCCTATACGTTGTTATTGATGCCTGCCATGCAGGTACCTCATCCAGAGCAAACGACGAGACTGTTAGAGGCACTAAGGTCGGCTTTACTTATAATAATAAGGTATTCAAGCCATCCAAGCAAAAGAAGTCTCATTACAAGATTGAGGCTAATCCCCAACTATCTAATGTGCTGTTTATTGAGGCCTGCCGTCCTGACCAGGTTAACACAGAGATCAAAGTGGGGGACAAAAGATATGGGCCATTGTCATACAACATTGCCCAGGCAATAACTACGAATACTCTTTCTGTCAATGCAGATGAGTTTTTGAAAAGCCTTAAGTCCTCTATTATGAATGGAGGCCACTGGCCCAACAACCAGAATCTAGTAACAGAATCAAGTTATTGATATGGCAAAGGAAGTTTCACTAACGAATAACGACCTGAATAGCTTCATCTCTGGTGAACGTGGAAAGGTTCTTTCCTATCTAAGAAAGAAATATTCACTCTCAGACGACGACCTTAATGACATCTTTCAAGATGCCTCTATGGCGCTATTCATGAATGTTCGTAACGGGAAACTTACTGAACTTACCAGTTCGCTGGGCACCTACTTCATGCGAGTCTGCATCAATCATACCCTGAAGTTTCTGGGCAAGCACACCAAATCGATTCCCTTGCTCAACGAGAATCAGCTTACCAATCCTAATTCGATTCGCAATGACAAAATTGACGAGCTATGGGGTGTTTGTGTTGATACTGAGGAAGAAGATAAACAGGTTCGTTTGGAGAAACTTGTCAACAGTATTATCGCATCTATGACAGATACCTGTAGGAACATCTTGCATGGTTATTATTGGAACGACTATAGCACATCAACCATTGCAGACATCTTCAATTTCTCAGATGCCAACTCTGTAAAGGCTCAGAAATATAAGTGTGTAAAGAAGTTCCGCGAGAAGTATAACGAATTAAAGAACAAAATCTATGGATAAGGACAACGATATATTGCAGGAAGCTATTGATGCTCGTATTGACTCATTCCTTCGAGGTGAAATGACGCCAGAAGAAGAGTCCGCGTTTAAGCAGGAGATACAGGCTGACCCAGAACTCCGTGCCCAGGTGAAAGCAACTGTTGCTCTTATCCGTGGCATTCGCAACCAGGATGCTGTGCAGGAAAAGACGATTATTACAAAATACGACAATCGTCGTGTACGTTCTTTGTTGCAATGGGCATGTTCTATCGCTGCTGTTGTTGCAATCTTCTTTGGCTATACCAAGGATAAGCGAACTAACGAGCTTTCCAGCATCGTGTCACCTTATTATGCAGAGTACTGCATGAGAGACATTTCTCGTGGTGATGTTGATTCTGCCACTGTTGCACACCTATTTACCTTATTTAATAATATAAAGGAGCAACGTTATGTTGCCCAATATATCGAAGAGTTGGAGCCAATATATGCCTCACTTGACATGGACTTCACCTACAACGCCTATGCCAACGATATAGCATGGAATCTTGCACTCGCATATATCAAAAACGACCAGATTGATAAGGCTATCCCTGTATTAGAGAAACTAGAAGCTGATAATCCAGACATGCCTATTGCAGCAAAGGCACAGAAAATCTTAAAAGAGATTAAATATTAGAGGCTTGTAGTACAACGAAAGAAATATCTTCATATCTTTGCAGCCGAGAACAACCTCGCTCTCCTTTTATTGATGATTCTTATCGAGCCTCTGAGCCAATTGGAAATAACTGAAAAGTTTAACGATGGCTTGAGGTATGCCCCACTTAAATGTTTTAAATATGATAGAGAAAAAATGCCCACAATGTGGGATGCCTGCGGCAAAGAGCAATTCTTATGTCGGAGCAGATGGTGAGTATATCGAAGTGTATAATTGTTCGGATCCAGAATGTGGTAATGTTTGGCATCATAAACCAAACGCATGAATTAAACAGCCAGCACTTTCCAAAGGTGCTGGCTGAATTGCCTTAGGCAAATGTGTCCCATAATCCTTTCGCAATCTATATAAGTTTGCTTGTCACGCTTATGTCGTATGACACATCCTTTCTACGACTCGTAGATTGGGCCTGCAATTTTTGCAACGACCCAATCTAACAAATGAGTAGCATTAATTTAATTGCTATCATAATTGTTATTATTAAGTCTCAGTCATATTTTTTACGTCCTAGACCGTTTTTGGACAATTTGGCCGTTAATCTAACACCACAAAACCCGCCCAGTAATACGGTGATTTCCCCATTTGTATTAATACGTTTTGTGCTTGCTTTAATGACATACAAGTCGACTCTCCAGAAATATAATGTTCATAAAACGATTTCATTAATATACCCGTCTCTTCGTCTGGGACTTTCCATAGAGACATAAGTATAGTTCCTGCTCCAGCCTTCTTAAATCCACGTTGCAGTCCAAAGACACCATCAATGTTGTCTATGTCACCAAGTCCTGTGTCGCACGCAGATAAAACCAAAAGTTTATTTCCTTCTAAATCTAAACGAGAAATTTCATCAGCAGTCAAGATACCGTCTTCTATGTCTTTGGCTATATTTTTTCCTGTCCACGCATTATTTGCTCCAGCAAAAAGAAGTCCGCTGAATAATAGTGAATAATCCTTCTGAGTATAGCTATTCAATTGGCCAAAGAAAGATGACGTAATATCTTCGATGGATTGGTAATAGAATCCATGGGATGCAACATGAATAATGTCTGGCGCATTGCCGCTCATAGCTTTAAATGATTCTTCATTTGCCGAGTTTTGGCTTATAGTTTGTGTTTTTATACCCTTACTAGACAGCAGTTTACTGATATTCATAATCTCATCTATAGTATTGGGTAACAAATCCCAGGAACTTCGACTTAAGGATCGTGTAGCTAGCACACTTCCTGAAGAAACGTACTGATATGATTTTGCGTTTTCAGCCATCATGTCAGAATCCTCATAATAGTTGATATCTCCATATAAAATTGAATTAGTTATGTCGTTTCTTTTTCCATTTTTTAATTCTCCGATTGCTGCCGTTGTTGAAACTTCGTGAATCACAAGTTTATCATGTAGCCTTTTGCTTCCATTTGAAATTGCAGACAAATTGATTTTGCTTATATAGCCTGTGGGTGAATAGTAAACTATCTTAGCTGCAGCTAGATATGGCTCTATATTTGCCCATATCAAGTTATATAGTTTTGTATCTTTGATGTCATATAACTTATCCACAAAAGTTTGATTGTTGGATTTCTCCTCATCAAACAAATCCTCCAAATCATATTCCGAACAAAGAGGGACTAGAATTGGAGCCTCAATGTTCTTTGACAATATCAAAGCGCCATATTTAAGTTCAGAATCTTCAAAGGGCATCTTTATTTGTGGAAGGAACACGAATTCTATAGCGATTTCATCATCAGACAAAATATTTTGAATATCGGATGTTGATTTGAATTGCTGTATTAGTCTGTCGTTAAAACTCGGAATCGAAGAAATAATTTGTTTTTCCAACTGGCTAATCCTTTCCATATAAGTACCAACCGAATCCTTTGGCATTTCTTTCTTGGATAACGCGCTTTTAAGTGTCTGCATATATGAATACGCATCTTTTGTTTCAACAGTACTGTTCTTCACAGTATTCCCTAACAATCTGCCAGAGTTCAAGAGCATGTTTTTTGTAAACAGAGCATTGTCATATGCCATTATTCTAACTCGATTATCATCAAAAGTCGATAATGCTAGATTATTCAAAAACACCAACGCTCGTGATTTTTGCGTCCAATAGTCTTCGCGTTCCGCTTCAGAGAAATGCGAGAACATATTTGCCACACATCCTTTAATAGATTCATTGTATTTAACAATTTCTGCGACAACTCCATAGTTGTTAGTTACACAATGAAGGAAATATAAATCTATCTCAGCCATGTCTTTTACATATGAGGCTGCATTCAAAAACTGAACTTGGCGAAGACATTCTTCTGCTTTGTTGTAATTTTGGTCAATTAACATATAGATTTCTGATAAATTCAGCAAGACAAGGGCTTTCGTTGCTTCATGTTGACTTGATACACAACTTTTTACAACTTCTTCATAAAGTTCTTTGGCTTTTGATAAGTCTTTCATTTTATAATAAATATTGGCCAAATTATTTAGTAGGAGAAGTCTGTCATTTGCATTGTCTGCATTTTTGCCATAAAAATGTACTACCAAATTATATGCTTTATCGGATAGCTGCTTAGCTGTAGAGAAATCTTCTTTTACCATATAGCATCCTGACAGATTAGACAATAATAATGCATATTCAAGCCCAATTGTATCTTTTTCTGCAAAAAGATCCTTCTCCATATTAAACCAATGAAAAGCTAGGTCAATATTGTTTATAGCAAAACATAGTTTGCCTTTTGCACCATAGATGCTTCTATATAAATTATTAGGTACATTGTGTGCTTGGACGAAATGGAGACTATTATCTAATATGCTGTCAGCTTCAATATAATTACCCTCTTCAACTAGCAAATTGGATAGGGAAGAAATGACCTGAATGTAATTAGCCATGCTACTATAGTTCCAATTGTTTTCAATATAAGATTTACATTCATTAAATTTAAGTATTGCCGATTTGATATTTCCATGAGCATATAGATTGCTCGCCTCTAGAAACAATCCATTATCTGTTATTCTTGAGAATGAATCAATTTCCATAGAGGAATCCTTAATATTTAGTCTTAATTTCGCATACTCTAATGTCTCTCTCAATTTTTGTTTGAGGTTGTCATGCATCTTGACAGTGTCTAATAAACCTACAGCAGATTCAAGGTGTTTTAATCCTTCATTTATCATATTAAGACCGAATTCTGCATTTGACAATGCCACAAGCGCTGAAATATATTCTTCAGATAATTTCCCGCATAATTCGCCATTGACGCGAATCGCCTCAAGTGCATAATTATATGCGAGATTATAATCACCAAGATATGAACTATATAAATTAGATATATTATTCAGTAACAACCCATAACGACCAACTTTTCCTTTGTCAATAACATTTGTAAATAAAGAATATGAAGAATCAAACCATTTCTTTGAATTATTTATATCCATTAGCTGCAAATATGCCAATCCTATATGAAAATGAGTTAAAGCGGCTACTTTTGTTGCTGATTTGCCTTTTTGAATAGATCTTTCAGCTTCTATCATAATATTTAGACCTTTTTCATATTGTTGCTTACCCATATAATATTCAAAAATATTACGCTGAACAAGATAATAAATATTGGAATTCATCATTTCGCAGGTATTATAATACCTGTTTGAAAAAGAAGAAAGGGAGTCTACAATGTTATTATCTATTTGTGTATATAGTTCACTCCAATTTAACAAGAAATTCCAGCAGTTGATAGAGGACTCTGCATTTTCTTTATTAACAATAATGTCTGACAGGAAACGGAAAGCGTCAATACCAGAATTCACATATTTATTATAATCATTAATATCACCAGTTTGTCTATATCTTCTAATTCCGATGTCACTATGAATTAGATTCAGCCAAAATAAAGAATTTCTTGGCAAATCCTTATTTCTGAAAGAACTGATAATAGAATCTGCTTTATTAAAGTTCATATATTTTATGCAATCTTGTATTTCATTCACCACAGCTTGATTAAAATCTTGTGCTGATAGTGTAACGAAAAGCTCTAGGAGTGATAGCAATAAGAATAATTTTTTCATACTATTATATTCTTCTAACTTTATTCATTATTTGTCATTATACTCTATAATGTATGCTAAACGATAAAATATCCATATCCCTTTAGTTTAATCCATCCAGCATTATAAACGATGCCCAATATTTGGGATCGTTATATTTTCCATTTTCGACACTTCGTAAATATTTCTGAGCATTTCTGAGAGACTGAAGTTTTGCTTTACCATCCATTAGATTACGATAAAATTCTACCATCAAGATTCTTGTAGCTTCATCATCAACTTTTCCTAAACTCATGAGGATAGTATTTGCTCCCGCTTTTTTGAATCCACGTTGAAGTCCATATACGCCCCCATTGTCAATATCACCCAAGGCAGATTCACACGCAGAAAGTACAACAAGATCAAGCCCATGAAAGTCAAGTTGGGATATCTCTTTAGAAGTAAGAATCCCGTCATTGTTTTTGTCAGGAACAGATTTTCGAGCTATAAGTTTGTTACCACCTGACATTACCAAAAATGAATGTGTTAGGACGACATCCTCCTTTACAGGGTCGTCTAAACTAGCCAATGATTCCAGGAAGTCAAAATTGTATTCATTTCTCTTTGTGGCAACACCTTCCGGATTGATATACATTCCATGGGTTGCCAAATGAATAATACCATGACTTTGCCCCGATAAATTACGGAAGCTTTCTTCTGTTCCAGACTCTCCGCTATAAAGAGTGGTTTTTATATTCTTATCTACCAATAGTTCTTTGATTTCCTGAGTTTCTAATGCAGTATTAAATAGAGGGTCAAAGCCGCCACGATCTGCTATTCCTCTCCAAATGCTTGACATCTCGCTTATGTTTGGTCCAATAGTGATCTCTTTTAACTGGTTATAATCAAGACCTCCGTATAGCACAGCACTTTTAAGTTGATATTTATCAGACTCACGTATAAGCTCTTTTGTAGAAGATAATCTGTGCATATTAAATTTCTCAAACATACTATTCGTGCCGTCTGCACTATAATACTCAATAGGAAGTATGTGTAGAATACCATCTGCCGAGAAATAGATATCTTTTACTGTAACGTATTGGTCTAAGATCGGTTTCCATATCAGTTCACCAACAATGTCACGAATATCGCGTTTGTCTATTTTCTTTATCTCTTCCAATTTCGATTCACTATAAAGAGTTATCATCCTTGGCGAGGGAGTATTCTTGTCAATGATTAATGCATGATAAGTGTTATAATTCCCTTCATCCTCCATCGTCGATATGAATTCTATAGCAATTGCATCAATAGAAAGATGCTGTTTAACATCTCGCCAATTAAATTTTACACGTATCAATTCATCTCTGTCTGAATCTATCTCTTCGTCTAAAAGAAAACTTTTGGAAAAAAGTATGTAGTTATACAATTTTGACAATAGTTCATTATTCCTACTTGTTTTTGCTATGATATGTCTGTAGAATACAAAATATTTTTCATAGATTGACCATATCCTTTGCTTTTGTTGATTTGTCAGCCCTACAAATTCATTGCAAATCATGTTCTTTAGTAAATCTAGAGTCTCTGACATATATTGTTCCGCCTTTAAATAATCATTACTCTTCCAATAGAATAAAGATAATGCGTATTCAGAGATTATGAAATTATTAGTATACCCGTTGGCGGAATTAATTTAGTGCGTACTTAATCCTGCCTAAGGGTTTTCCATTAATGTAGTTCACATATTGTAATACGGTCAGCGCACTAATCTTGCCGATGATTCTGGCAAACAGGCCGCATGTCTCTTTAGCGTAGTTTCTGATGACCAGGAACTGGTCCGTCAACTGCGAGAATAAAGTCTCAATCCTCTTCCTTGCCTTTGCAAAGGGAATGAAAGTGGGTTTCCAATCCTTCTGGTTCTCCCTGTATGGACATTCCAATTCTATACGGGCAGTTTCGAACAAGTCAAGCTGGATGTCTTTGCTGATGTAGGCTTTGTCGCCGAAGATTTTAATGTTGCAATAGCCCTGCTTAACATCCTTCAGATAGTTGATGTCATGAACGCTTGCCTTCGAGAGGTCATAGGAGTGTATTACACCGCTTAACCCACAGAGAGCATGGAGTTTGTAGCCAAAATAGTAGATGTCCTGAGATGCACAATAGCCAAAGTCGGGAGCAAGGGCAAAATCACCTGTACGTCCCATCGTGCAGCGGTTGCCACGTGCAGCACGGCAGACCTCTATCGGCTTGGAGTCTATACAGTAATACTCTTCACCTCCATCTATGGCCTGGGCTATACGCTTGCGAATCTCTTCGCACAAGTCGCTCGTTGTCTTACGACGGTCGTTGAACTGACGGCGGGAGATTAGATTAGGCATCTTTTCGCGACAATCATTCAGTTGGTGCTCAAACAGCCAGTTCTCGCTGTCGAAGCTTTCCGTTTCTGCAGCGAGTGTCAGAGCGACCACCTCCAGATCTGAGAATTTAGGAACAGGACCAGGGCGACGAACATTACCCTTGTCATTTACAAGATTTTCCGAGAATTGCTTGCATATCTCGAGAATTTTCACGTACTTTGCATACAGGTTGCACATAATCTGATTATAAAACTTAATGTTAGACACCACTAAGTTACTAAAAATCAGCGACATGTGCAACTTTTGTATCATAATTTTACTTAAAATTTAATTCCGCCAACGGGTTAGTATCTCCATTAGACCTAAAAAATGAAATAGCTTCTTTTGCATTTTGAATAGCCTTTATTGTATCTCCCATTTCAAAATACACATGAGACAATAAGATTTTACCTTGTTCGATACCATATTGATTCTTATCAAATTGAAAAGCTTGTTTAATACATTCTTTTGCACTATTGAATTGTTTATTAAGTACGTAGTATTGCGCAAGTATAATAAGATGTAAAGCATATGCTTTATCATCTCGCATATTTTTCAAAAAACAGACATTTTCTTTTTCCGTATTAATTGCGTCTATTATTTTTCCTTCTTTTTTATAAATCCTAGCCAATGATTGACGGAAATTAATTCTGTCATAATCAAGTCTCCGTTTGATTTGAGACACTGCATATGGTGTAATAATTGTACTATCACCTAAACGTTCCGCATCTGCACGTATTATTTTATTCACGTCATCATATTCATTTAATAGTGAGATTGCTTTCTTTATAAAAAGTTCTGCATCAGACATCTTTTCTGCTCGTTGATAATAATCACTAATATGATTATATGTTTCCGCTAATGACAACCAGTCTTTTGCACTTTTAAAAATATCAACTGAAGCACTTTGTAATTCTATCGATTTCTCAAAATTATAATTAAGTCCGTACACCCATGCTAAATCCCCCATTAACTCTGCATACTTAATTGACTTAATATTTAGTGAATCATATATCTTTTTTGCAGAAATCCCTGTCTCAATAGCCATGTTTATGATGCCTGCATATCGTAGATATTTACATTTTAACCCCAATAGCTCAGCATTGCTTTCACCTTCACTCTTTTCACTTCGTTCCAAAAGTGTTATAGCCATATTACATAAGTCAATTGCGCTATTATTGTCGCCTATTATGGAATAAAGCAAAGCAAGCCTTTTATATGGTATAACCACTGATTGAGATGAGATACATAGAACATCTGACTGGTGTACAAGTCTCCCTTTTAAATTTTCCATTTTTTCATACAGTCTCTCTTTTTCACCATTTTTGAATAAATCATATAGTTCATTGACTTCCTTGTCATAATTATCTATATGAAAATTATTTTGTGCAATGCAATTAAAGCGCATGAACAATAGAAAAACAAAAAAGAAAAATAGTTTCATTGTTAATATTATTTTACTAGGGTCATGAAATCTAATAAATGATGGTGGTAAAAACTAATATCAAGATCTTTGCCACCATCATTTATTTTGCAGGTTATTTAAAACTGTCAAAACTGGTTCCTCTTATTGATGCGACCTTAGATATCTTATTATATTTGTTTTCGTCGTCTCCAAAAGTAACGAACTGGTAATTGCCACCAAAGACAACTCTTCTGGTACCTGAAATAACTCTTTTCAACCTAGAATTCCACGAATCACAAGCGAATGCTACAGCATTATAATCTCCATAATCCTTTTTCGGCAATATATTTTTAGCCAAGACCATCTTGAAGTTATCCTTGCTGTATTCAAAGAATATAATATCTTCTGTTGAATTAATAACTTTCCATGTCCATCCAAAACTTGGCATGATCTGGTTAAAAATCGTTTCCCATTCTGTTGCGTCATAACCTCCTCTTGAATAACCAGAAATGTTGGCAGTTACGAAGTCTAAGCACTTAACTATTTTTTTCATATTTATAATGGCATAAAAATCGGCCTCGGCTTCACGAGGAACTTGTCTGTACATCTCATCTATTGTGCTTTTGAATTGTTGTGTGAGATCATTCACTTTCACAGTATTCGAATGATGATAAGGATTATCCAAGAAAGAGCCGGTTAATTCTGTAAGAGCGTTTGTCATATCCCTTACTACTTGCGACTGAGCATTCATTCCTAGTAAAGGTATGAGCGCATATACAAACATCAAAAATAAATGCTTTTTCATAATTGATTTAAATCTTTTAGGTTCTTTGCTGCAAAGATACAACTTTTTCCTAAAAGAAAAGAAGATTCTATCATAAAAATGATGTAATCACAAGGCTTGTTATTGGTAAATACTTGTATTTATAGATAGGTCGTAATAAATTTGCATCAAATAATAAAAAAAATATGATTGGAGTGGTTACCTTTTCACTTTGTTGGGTATAAAGAGTCAAAGAACAACAAATTAGTAGTAACAATTTTAAAATAACAATTATGAAAAAGTTAATGATGACTCTAATTACAATCGCAATTGCCATCACAGCAAACGCACAGTACAACACCAACTATTACAATCAGTATGGTAGCAGTATCGGTTCTTCTTCGACTCGCTCTAACTATGGAGGAGGCTACAACACCAACTATTACAATCAGTATGGTAGCAGTATCGGTTCTTCTTCGACTCGCTCTAACTATGGAGGAGGCTACAACACCAACTATTACAATCAGTATGGTGGCAGCACTGGTAGTTCAACTACACGTTCGAATTATGGGGGTGGATATACCACGAACTACTACAATCAGTATGGTAGCAACACAGGTAGTGTTACGACTCGTTCCAACTATGGTGGCGGTTATACCACAAACTATTACGACGAATACGGTGAAAGTACTGGTAGCTCTACTACGTACTCTAACTATGGAGGTGGTACAACAACTAACTACTATGACCAGTATGGTGGCAGTATTGGCTCGTCAACTACCAGTAAAAACTATAGTGGTGGCTATACCACGAACTATTATGACGCCTATGGTAATAATGTAGGGTCAAGCTATGACTGGTAAGAAATTGTGGGTTTCACAAGCCTTGTTATTACGTTTCGCTTGCTTTTATGAAAAATATGACATATATTTGCCACCGAAATGAACGACTAAAACAAAGAGAACTATGAAGAAGAGAATGTTAACTATTACAGTGATGACATTAATGTTGGCTATTACAGCCAATGCGCAGGTGGGGGCCTACGACAGAGCAATACCATTGCCAACCAGGGATTTGTATGACACGCAGACAATGAGCATGGCTTTGGCACATGCACAGATGGCTGCACGAGTTGAAGCTCAGAGGAGAGAACTGTTCAGTATCTATGCGAACAAAGCCGTTGAAGCATATAACAACAGTCAATGGGTGCTTGCTATTAATTGTGTCAATACAGCTCTAGAGACAACGTATTACAATGCTGATGTGTACTATATTCGTGGTGTTGCATACGAGAAGTTGGGCTATTTCCGTGATGCCAAGCGAGATTACAGGAAAGCAAAAAAATATGGCAACGAATACGCTGAAAGTGCTTTGGAATCACTAACGATTAAAATGAAGAAAAAATAAACACGTACAACTATGAAAAAGGTAACTATGTTTTTGATGGTCTTAGTTTTCGCCATCAGTGCTAACGCACAGTACAATGTCGGTACATCATCAAGATATACTGACAGTTGGGGTAATTCCACTAGTACCCATCGCAATCAGTATGGTCAGACAACTGGCACTTCCTCGTCGTACACTGATAGTTGGGGTAACACGACAACCACTCATCGTAACCAGTATGGCCAGACGATAGGCACTTCGTCTTCTTATACCGATAGTTTTGGTAATACAACTACCACTCACCGCAATCAATATGGACAAACGATAGGTTCGTCATCCAGCTATACAGATAGTTTTGGAAACACATCGACAACATACTCCGATCCATACGGAAGGAGTACAGGCTCGTCTAGTACATACACTGATAGTTGGGGAAACACTTCAACAACCTACAGAAACAGTTATGGCCAGAGCATCGGTTCTTCGTCGAGCTACACCAATTCGTTTGGAACCACTACAACCCAACAAAATAGTAGCAATCCGTATACTACTATCTGGACGTGGTAAAATTGGAATAATGAAACTGAATTGAACTGCCAAGGATTTCTTGGCAGTTCAATTATCTATTTGATCTTGTTTTTCCTCGTCTGAGGGATTTTTCGAATTCTTTATTATATTCAATGAGTTCAGGTTCTTTGCTGGTTAACGAAGCCACATAGCGGGCTTCGTCATGCATATAGAGCCACTCCTTAAGGGTGTCAAAGCTTTGCTCTGACATTATTTCTTGGATAAACTCCTGTTTAAGTGATTCTATTGACTTGTCTTCCATAACACTTTTAATATGAATCAGCCACCTGTCCTTGTGGAACATCTGAGTCAACTGCAAAGTTAAGAAACTAATTTGAGAAATGCAAATAATTTTAAAAGAAAATTATACAAATATGATTTCAGTGCGTCTCGGAACTGGTACGTGACATACCGGAAAAGCATAATGGACTTGCTCAACGCAAACCCATTATACCAATTAACTAACCTAAAACTAACAAAATGAAGAAGTCACCGCGAGACGACAGTCCCCGAACCGTTACCGATTCGGGGACTGTTACTATCTGGGCTATAGGTCCTTAAACTCGCCGATGACGTTCGAGATGCAGGGACAGTCCTTGTGGGGGTTGAGGTCGTGGTGACCGACTATCAGGGCGTGGGGGTAGCGCTGATGGAGGTCCTCCAGGAGCCTGCGAAGGGATGCCTTCTGCTCCGCCGTACGCGTGTCGGCGGGTTGACCGCGGATGTCGAGGCCGCCTTCATAGCATACGCCAATGGAGTGGCTGTTGTGGTTCACGCAGTGGGCGCCGACCATCCATTCCGGTCTGCCTGGCTCTATCTCTCCGTTACGACGGATGACGTAGTGGTAGCCGATGCCGAATTTCCAGCCTCGCTGTCTGTGCCACGTATCTATCTGAGCGGCAGAACTCTCCTGGTCAGGCGTCACTGCAGAACAATGAATGACAATTAATGAAATCTTTCGCATATTGTTTTATTTAAACATGAATTGCCATGAATTGAACATAAATTGATCATAAATATTATTTCTGAAAAATTGCTGGCCATTTCTGGTAATTCCTGTTATTTTTACATCTTACAGCTCTGCACGAGGACTGTCGAACTGATAGCTGTCAGGATGGTAATGATAATCTGTACCAACTTATTCAATGTCTCTTTCTTCATGATCTCTTACATCTTACTTCTTCCATCATACATTAGTTGACTTTAGTCGACTGATGTCGCGACTCGGCAGAATCGAAGCGAGCTTCATTCTGCTCTCGCTGCTCCATCAGTTCTGGTCATTTCCGTCACCGCCTGGTTCGCCACCACCTCCGGTGTTTCCTCCATTGTCACCATTCGTTGGATTCGAGGGATTTGTGTTCGAACTGCCGCCGTTATTAGCCGGTGCATTCGAGGTGCTGGTGGCCGCGGTGATGCCGTGGGCCTCTTCGAAGGAGACGTCCTTCAGCAGCGTCTTGGCATTGACGTACTTCTGGATGATCTTGCCGTTCTTCTCGCTGGAGCCTACCACGATGCGCTCGGTCTCCGGCTGGAACAGGACGCGGCGCGAGGTGATGGTCGATGCCGTACAGTCGTCGGCCTTGGTGACACCGATGCTGGAGAAGCCTACCTTGAAGATGCCGATGCCTACCAGACGAATCTTCTGGCCCATCTCCAGGAAGTGCTTCATGGCGGCACCCAGTTCGTCGAGTGCAGCCTTGATGTCACTGCGCTTCAGCGTGGCCTGTGTCTGGATGAAGTCGGCAATCTCGTCGGTCTCGATGAACTTCTCGTCATAGACGGGCTTGGCGTAATACTTGTTGTAAGTTTTCGCGTTGTGAGAATTGTTGTTTTTTGATCTGATGTACTTCTGACTCATTTTACATTAAACATTAAAGATTAAACATTAAAATGCGGCTTGTGAAAGGTACGATGCTTTCGGGTCGTTACTGACGTTCCTTGCTGTCGTAGGTACGTCACTTTGCGGTCGTAGATGTGATACTTTACCCCCCTAAAGTATCATCGGAACGAGTCGTAGATGACGTAGGAACACCTCAAAGATGACGTTAGCACGGGTCTAAAGTGCCGTACCCTTGGCTCACTTGCCTTAACGAGTACAAAGGTACTACATTGGGGTAGTGCGCTTTCCGTTTGCTTCCGTTTACTCAAAGGTCTATGCAAAATTTTTCTGCCATAAAGGCAACAATGTGCGGAGGTAGCTTTTTAGCCGTGGGTTTAAGTCCCATCCGTGCTAATTCTTCGCGATAAGGCTGGCACCAGTTCATCAAGGTCTTTACACTGACGTCAGCCTTATCAGCCAGATCGTGTTTCATCATTGCTTTCATATTGTTTTCCATTATAAGTTTCTTTTACTGGGTGGAGTGGGTGGAGAGGTGGAGTAAAATGTAAAGGGTTGTCGCGTACCGCATACGTGCGCGGTACGCGAGGGGAGTGCGAAACCTACTCCACCTCTCCACCCTCTCCACCCATTTCCTGCAAGTGCCGGTGCAGTTCCTTCTCTGCTTCTGTGCGGCGTACGACACGATAGCGACGGAGACCATGCACCAACTTGGACTCGAAGCCCATTGCCGTTAGGGCACGCCCCAGTGTAGCTGCAGAAAGTTCACGCATGTTGACACCACCAACCAACTGCAGGATAACCGATGCAGGCAGGAAGTCGCCACCCTCAATGCCTACTGGCTTACGAAAGTGCTCGTCTACGAGTTCATTGGCTGACTGTGAGGTCTCAAACGCCTTATTATGCTGCTGCAGTTGTTCTATCTCTGCCCTGTCGAACCAATAGCGGAAGCCGTTCTTGTAGAGGGCGTAGGCCTGTGCATAGATACCGTCATAGTCGAAGGGCGTAGACAAAGGACTTTCTATGGAATCCACCTCGAAGGGCAGCCAGCGGCGCGTTCCCGTCGTGTCCGACAGGAACTGCAGGTTGTTGCCCGTGCCGCAGAACGACGCGAGGTGCGGGCGGTTCTCGTGGTAGCGGGCATACGCCGCCCGTTCGTTGATCGAGGGCATGGTCATCGCTGCCTTCAGCTTGTTCAGCTCCTTGCTGTGCATGGTGTCCAGCTCCTCCCAGCATACCAGACCGTACTGCGCCAGCGTCAGCAGGTCGTCCTTCGACACCAGTCCGCTGTTGGTCTTCGTATAGAAGTACTCGCGCAACGGCGGCGGCAGCAGGTGGGCAAACCACGTCGTCTTGTACGACCCCTGCTCGCCGATGAGCACCAGCATGACGTTGTTCACCACGCTGTCGTCTATCCACCCCGCCACCATGGCCACGAGCCACTTCCTGAGGTACTCGTAGAACAGCAGCTGCTCGTCGGCGTCGCCGCGCACGTTCACCGACAGCGACAGCTCCATGATGTTGTCGCCCTGCTCAGGCTTCCACGGCGGCAGGCGGCTCAGGTAGAAGCGGAAGGGGTGATACTCCGGTACAAAGTCTGACTCGATGACGCGCTGCATGTCCTGGACGCGCACGGGCTTCTGCTGCGACAGCTCCGCCCACAGCGAGTTCACCAGTCGGTCGCTGATGTTCTCGTAGCCCTCTGCCGTCGGATGACCGAAGTCCGACACCTCGTGGCACTCCACCCGCCGCGTCACGACGTTGTACCGAAGCATCACACGCTCCGACAGGAACTGCTGTATCTCCTCCACCGTGGCGTACACCTCCTGCCACGACTTCTTATGCTCCCTGGACTCTTCCGACTTCTCCTTTCCTTTCTTCATGCTTCCACCATTTCCTCAATAAACTCCACGCCCTGTTGCGTCCACACGGGGTACGTGCGTACCTTCTGCTCGCCCATCAGCGTATAGTACAGCGCGTAGCGGTAGCGCAGCAGGTTCAGTGACGTATATCTCGGCGCCAGCATCCACATGCCCGAGTCCTTAAACAGG
>JAEEGH010004385.1_pt1 | contig 36262 bp, 40 predicted proteins | sample 9134181 | NCBI WGS metagenome assembly JAEEGH01 (sample SAMN16246544, study PRJNA631951) | gut metagenome | biome: gut microbiome; feature: rumen; material: DP-attached | host: Bos | place: Iran: Karaj | collected 2018-10
TACACTCTTTCAACAGCAGCTACGATAACATCGGAGATGTTATCGTAGCTGCTGTTGAATCAGCTATTCCTGGTGGCGTTGTTAAGAAGGGTGACGTTGTTAAAGCTGTTGTAGTTAGAACTACATATGGTATCAACAGAGCTGACGGTTCTTACATCAGATTTGATGATAACGCTGCAGTTATTATCGATAACCAAAAGCAACCAAAGGGAACTCGTATATTTGGACCTATCGCAAGAGAACTTAGAGATAAAGATTATATGAAGATCATTTCTCTAGCTGGAGAAGTTATATAGGAGGACACGATAATGGATAGCATTAAAAAGAACGATGCGGTTAAGATTATCGCAGGAAATGATAAAGGAAAGTTGGGTACAGTTATCGCTGTAGACGCTAAGGCTGGTAAAGTTGCTGTTAAAGGCGAAGGCATCACAATGTCAAAGAACTTTGTTAAGCCACGTAATGCTCAAGAAAAGGGCGGTATCATCGATAAGGAAAGATTTATCGATGCTTCAAACGTAGCAGTTGTTTGCCCAGCTTGCAATAAGACAACAAAGGTTGCTTTCAAGATTGAAGGCGATAAGAAGATCAGAGTTTGCAAACACTGTGGAGCATCTTTAGATGAAGTAAAGACATCTACAGCTAAGAAAGCAGCTAAGAAGACAACAGCTAAGAAAAAGACAGCTGAAAATAAGGACTAATGGAGGATTAAAAAATGGCAGATAGAGTTTATAGAATCGCAGAATTATATAAGAACACAGCCGTTCCTGCATTAAAAGAAAAGTTCGGCTACAAGAACATTAACCAAGTTCCAAAGATCGAAAAGATCGTTTTAAATATGCGTCTTGGTGATGTTAAGGATAATAGTAAGAGTTTACAACTTGCTGTTGAAGAATTAAAGGCAATCGCTGGACAAGCTCCAATTATAACAAAAGCTAAGAACAGCGTAGCTACATTCAAGTTAAGAGAAGGTATGGCAATCGGCGCTAAGGTAACTCTTCGTGGAAAGAAGATGCTTGATTTCTATGATAAGTTAGTTTCAGTTGCTCTTCCTCGTGTACGTGATTTTAAGGGTGTTTCTTCAAAATCATTCGATGGACGTGGATGCTATGCACTAGGTATTAAGGAACAAATTATCTTCCCTGAAATTCAATACGATAAGATTGAAAAAGTAAGAGGATTTGATATTTGTGTCGTAACAACTGCAAAGACAGATGAAGAGGCTAAGGAGCTACTAGCTCTACTTGGTATGCCTTTTGCAAAATAATAGGAGGATATAAGAATTATGGCAAAAAAAGCAATGATTAATAAGCAACAAAAGACTCCAAAGTATTCTACAAGAGCATATACAAGATGCCAAATTTGTGGAAGACCACATGCGGTTCTACAAAAGTATGGTATTTGCAGAATTTGCTTCAGAGAATTAGCTTACAAGGGCGAAATTCCTGGCGTTAAGAAGTCTAGTTGGTAGGAGGATATAGAAATGACAGATCCAATAGCAGATATGTTAACACGTATTCGTAATGCTCTTGTTGCAAGACATGACGAAGTTGAAATACCAAAATCAAAGATTAAGGAACAAATCGCTAAGATCCTAAAGGAAGAAGGATATGTTTCTGACTATAAGATGGATGACAAGAATATTGTTATTACATTAAAGTATGGTCCAAAGAATCAAAAGGTTATTTCAGGAATTAAGCGTATTTCTAAGCCAGGTCTTAGAGTTTACGCACCTACAGAAAATATGCCAGTTGTTTTAGGCGGAATGGGAATTGCTATTCTTTCTACAAACAAGGGTATCATGACAAATAAGCAAGCTAAAGCTGCTAACGTTGGCGGCGAAGTATTAGCTTATGTTTGGTAAGGAGGAGATAAGATATGTCAAGAATTGGTAGACAACCTGTTCAAATCCCTGCAGGCGTAGAAATTAAAATCAGCAATGATAACGTTGTTACAGTAAAGGGACCAAAGGGTGAACTTTCTAGAGCTGTAAACCCAGTAATCACAGTTAAGGTTGAGAACAATGAAGTAGTTTGCACAAGAGCAAACGAAGAAGCTCAAACAAAGGCTATGCACGGTTTATACAGAAAGCTAATCGCTAACATGGTTGAAGGTGTAACAAACGGTTATTCAAAGACATTAGTAGTAAACGGTGTTGGTTACAGAGCATTCAAAGAAGGCAACAAGGTTATGCTTGACGTTGGATTCTCTCACAATGTTCCACTTGATGACGTAGCAGGTATCACATACGAAGTTGCTAACGGCACAGAAGTTACTGTAAAAGGTATCGACAAGGAACTTGTAGGCCAAATCGCTGCAAACATTAGAAGTATTCGTATTCCTGATCCATATCACGCATATGGTATCTCTTACAAGGATGAAGTAATTCCACGTAAGGAAGGAAAGAAAGGTAAGAAATAAGGAGTGAAATAAGGTTTTATGATTACTAAGATTAATAAAAATGCTGTAAGACAAAAGAGACATTTAAGAGTAAGAAATAAGATTTCAGGAACTGCTGAAAGACCTCGTTTCAATGTTTATAGAAGTATCAATAACATCAATGTTCAAATTATTGATGACGTTAAACAAGTTACTCTAGTTTCTTGCTCTTCATTAGACAAAGATATGGCTAAGAAGGTTGCAAAGTTAACAAAGACTGAAGCTGCTAAATTAGTTGGCGAAACAGCCGCTAAGAAGGCATTAGCTGCAGGAATCGAAGAAGTTGTTTTCGATAGAGGCGGTTACTTATACACAGGACGTGTATTAGCAGTTGCTGAAGGTGCCAGAGAAGCTGGCTTAAAATTCTAGGAGGTTTCTATAATGGCAAGAAATGAAAAGAAATTCCAAAAAGAAGAAAACGAACTACTAAATAGATTAGTTTGCATCAACCGTGTAACTAAGGTTGTTAAGGGTGGTAAGAACATGAAGTTCGCTGCTCTAATCGTAGTAGGTGATGGAAACGGTATGGTAGGTATCGGTATGGGTAAGGCTGCAGAAGTTCCAGAAGCTATCAAAAAGGCAACTGCTGCTGCTAAAAACAGTATGGTAAAGATCTCTATGGTTGGAACTACAATTCCTCACGAAACTGTTGGTGAATTTGGTTCTGGTAAGGTTATTCTTATCCCAGCTAGCGAAGGTACTGGTGTTATCGCCGGTGGTCCAGTTAGACAAATTCTTGAAGTTGCTGGTATTAAGAACATCCGTACAAAGTCATTAGGAAGCAGCAATCCAATCAACTGTGTTAAAGCTACATTTGAAGGATTACGCAACCTAAGAACTGCTGAAGAAATTGCTGCTCTACGTGGCAAGACAGTAGCAGAAATCAAAGCTTAAGGAGGCAAAGTATGTTGAAAGTTACATTAACAAGAAGCACAATCGCTTGTACAAAGAAACAAAAAGATACTGTTGCAGCTCTAGGTTTAAAGAAGCCAGGTGATACAAACAATCTTCCTGATAACGATTGCACAAAGGGAATGATCAAAGTTGTTAGCCATATGGTTAAAGTTGAGCAAGCATAGTAGGAGGGCCATATGAGTGAATTAGAATTACACAATATGAAACCTGCAGAAGGTTCAAAGAAGAGCGCTAAGAGACTAGGTAGAGGTATCGGTTCTGGTCTTGGTAAAACATCTGGTAAAGGTCACAAGGGTCAATGGGCTCGTAGTGGCGGCGGTGTTAGACCTGGATTCGAAGGCGGTCAAATGCCTTTAACAAGACGTCTTCCAAAGCGTGGATTCAAAAATCGTTTCGTTAAGGTTTACACAATCGTTAATATCAACGAATTAGAAAAGTTCGAAAACGGAACAGAAATTACTCCAGAAGTTTTATTATCTAATGGAGTTATCAGCAAAATAGAAGCAAACGGAGTTAAGGTTCTTGGAAACGGAACATTAACAAAGAAACTAGTTGTAAAGGCTAGCAAATTTTCTAAGTCAGCTGTAGAAGCAATTGAAAAAGCAGGTGGCTCTGTAGAGGTGCTATAATATGTGGCAAAGATTAATTAACGCTTTCAGCGATAAGGATATTAGAAGAAAGATTCTATTCTCACTAGCAATGTTGTTAGTATTTAGACTTGGCTGTTATATCCCAGTTCCAGGTATCGCTTATGATGCTTTGGAAAACGCTGTAGGGAACAATACTTTGCTAGGTTTAATGAGCTTAATGAGCGGTGGTTCACTTCAATACGGTACATTCTTCGCATTAGGTGTATTGCCATTCATTAACAGCTACATTATCATGCAATTATTGACCCTAGTAATTCCTAAGTTAGATCAATTATCTAAGCAAGGTGATGAAGGACGTGAAAAGGTAACTATGATTACTCGTTACATCGCTATCGCTTTAGGTTTGATTCAAGGTGTAGGAATTGTCGTTACTTACCATAATGGGGGAGTATTAGAATCATTTATCGGTGAAAACACAGAATGGTTCACAGGAATGTTCATTATCATTATGTTAACAGCTGGTTCATGTTTCGTAATGTGGTTAAGTGAAAGAATCACAGAATACGGAATTACTAACGGTACATCATTGATCATTTTCGTTGGTATTATTGCAACATTTGGACAAGCATTATTAAATACATTTATTAATGTTGTTCCTGCTAATACAACAACTTTATGGAACGTATTCGGTTATATATTAATCATTATTGCTTTATTTGCAATCATCGTTTATATGGATGGCGGCGAAAGAAGAATTAAGGTTAATTATGCAAAAATGGTTAGAGGAAACAAAATGTATGGAGGCCAATCTACTTATATTCCTTTAAAGATTACAAGTGGTGGTGTTATGCCAATTATCTTCGCATCTGCATTCATGATGTTCCCTACAATGATCGTATCATTCTTAGATACTACTAGCGACTTATATGTATTCTATTACACATATTTATACGCTACAGGAACTTGGACAGGTAACTTCTGGGTTGGAAATATCGTATATTATCTATTTATGTTTATATTCGTTATTTTCTTCTCATACTTCTATGCTCAAATCCAATTCAACCCACAAGACGTTGCAAGAAACTTACAACAATATGGTGGAACAATTCAAGGTATCAGAGCAGGAAGACCTACAGTTGAGTACTTACAAAAGGTTAACAACAGAATTACATTGTTCGGAGCTCTATTCTTAGCCTTCATCGCTATCATTCCAGCTTTATTATTTAACTGGATCGGTGGAGATATCGGTTTGAGAAGTGCGTTCTCAGCAACAGGTATGTTAATCGTTGTATCTGTAGCCCTAGAATTAGATAAGCAATTAGAAGCACAATATATGTCAAAGCACTATAAAGGATTCTTAAAATAATGAAAAAGCTTAGTTTAGTATTTTTGGGAGCTCCAGGTGCAGGTAAAGGCACTCAAGCAACTAAAATATGTGAAAAGTATAACATCCCTCATATATCTACAGGTGATATATTGAGAGCAAATATCAAAGCTGGTACACCACTTGGATTACAAGCAAAGGCCGTTATCGATAAGGGACAACTTGTATCTGATGAAATAGTAATCGGCTTGATTAAAGATAGACTAGCTCAAGAAGATTGTCAAAAGGGATACCTACTAGATGGTTTCCCTAGAACAATCGAGCAAGCAGTAGCATTAGATTCTTTCGAAAACGTAGCAATGGCTGTAAACATCGCTGTTAAAGAAGATGAAGTTGTTGAACGTATCGCAGGAAGAAGAATGTGTGCTTGTGGTGAATCATATCATATCTCTACATATAGCAAAGACACATGCGCTAAGTGCGGTGGAAAGCTATATCAAAGAGATGATGATAAGCCAGAAACAGTTAAAGCTAGGCTAGATGTATACAATAAGCAAACAGCACCATTAATTGATTATTATGCAGCTAAAAAGGTATTATACACAGTTGATGGTAGCCAAAGCGTCCAAGATGTATTTGCATCAATAGTAAAGGTAATCGATGGTAACAATTAAGACTCTTGAAGAAATTGAATTAATGCGTAAGGCAAACCAAATAGATAGAGATACTCTATTAATGTTGGAAGAACATATTAAGCCAGGCGTTACTACAAAAGAGTTAGACAAGTTAGCATATGAATACATAACAAAATGTAATGCGAAGCCATCATTCTTAGGATATAATGGTTTCCCAGCATCAATTTGTACATCTGTAAATGAACAAGTTGTACACGGAATTCCTTCAAGTAAGGTTCGTTTAGAAGAAGGAGATATTATCTCAGTCGACTGCGGAACAATTTACAAAGGATTCAACGGAGATGCTGCCAGAACATTTATGGTTGGAAATTGCTCAGAAGAAGTTAAAAAGCTAGTTGAAGTAACAAAGCAAAGCTTCTTCGAAGGCATCAAAATCTTAAAGGCCGGAGTTAGACTTGGTGATTTAGGAAGTGCAATCCAAACATATTGTGAAAGTTTCGGTTACGGAGTTGTTAGAGATTTAGTAGGACATGGAATCGGCAGAGATATGCACGAAGATCCATCAGTTCCAAACTATGGTAAGCCAGGTCATGGAATGAGACTACAAACAAATATGACAATCGCCGTAGAACCAATGATCACTTTGGGAACATACAAAGTATGGCAACTAGAAGATGGTTGGACAATCGAAACACAAGATGGAAAGCCAGCAGCGCATTACGAAAATACAATCTGGATTAAAGAAGATGGGGTTGAAATCCTTTCTCTATAAGAAAAACAAAACAAAACTTTGGTAATAAATTAGGAGGTATCAATGTCTAAAGAAGATGTTATCGAAGCTGAAGGAACAGTAATAGAAGTACTACCAAGCACAATATTTAAAGTAAAATTGACAAACGGAGCAGTTATTCTAGCATATATATCTGGTAAGCTTAGAAAGAACTACATCAAGATAGTAGAAGGCGATGCCGTCAAAGTTGAACTAAGTCCATATGATTTAACAAAAGGCAGAATCACATGGCGTAACAAGAATTAGTTGGAGGATAGAAAGATGAAAGTTAGACCATCAGTAAAACCAATTTGCGATAAATGTAAGGTAATCAAGAGAAACGGAAAGGTTATGGTTATCTGCTCAAAGTATAAGAAGCATAAGCAAGTTCAAGGTTAATAAAAAGAATATAAAGCACAATAATAGTGAAATAATATCCTATTATTTGCTTTTTATATGACTAAAACATTTGCGATATAAAAATGTTTAGTGTTATAATCGTTGAGTTAATAGACAAAAATCGCATATTTTGAGCGCGGCAAAGGTTGTCTCATTCCAATTTAACAGGCAATCTGACTCAAAAGCGGACAAGTATATAACACACAAATTTAAACAATAATTGGAGGTAGTTTGAATGGCTCGTATTGCCGGAGTGGATTTACCACGCGAGAAAAGAGTAGAAATTGGCCTTACCTATATTTTCGGTATAGGAAGACAAACATCTAACAAGATCCTAGCTGACCTTGGCATTAGCCCAGACATCAGAATCAAAGATCTTACAGATGAACAAGTAGACGCTATTCGTGCTTACATCGACAAAAACAACATTCTAGTTGAAGGCGATTTAAGACGTGACGTTAAGTTAAACATTAAGAGATTACAAGAAATCGGATGCTATAGAGGCATCAGACATCGTAAGGGATTACCTTGCCGTGGACAAAGTACAAAGCAAAATGCTCGTACTTGCAAGGGACCAAAGAAGACAGTAAGTCGTAAGAAGAAGGACTAAGGAGGTAAGATATGGCAGCAAGTAAAGCTACAACAGCTAAAAAGCGTAATGCAAGTAAGCGTCGTGTAGAGAAAGGTTGTGTTCATATTCATGCAGCCTTCAACAATACGATCGTTACAATAACAGATACACAAGGAAATACAATCAGCTGGTCATCTGCTGGTAAGTTAAAGTACCGTGGATCTAAGAAGTCATCTGCATATGTTGCACAATGTGTAGCAGAAGATGCAGCAAGAGTAGCTGCAGATTGTGGAATGAAGAGCGTAGAAGTATACGTAACAGGTGCTGGACAAGGAAGAGAAAGCGCTATTCGTGCACTTCAAATAGTAGGTATGGAAGTTACATTAATTAAAGATGTTTCTCCAATTCCTCACAACGGATGTCGTCCACCAAAACGCAGAAGACTATAATAGGAGGTAAAAAGAATGGCTAAATATACAGGACCAGCATGTCGTTTATGCAGACGTGAAGGTGAAAAATTATTCTTAAAGGGCGAAAGATGTACTTCTGGAAAATGCTCTTTTGACAAACGTTCTACACCTCCAGGTGTACATGGAGCTACAAGAAAGAAGGCTTCAGAATATTCTGTACAATTAAGAGAAAAGCAAAAGACAAAGAGAATCTATGGATTATGTGAAAAGCAATTCAGAGGATGTTTCGCGAAAGCTGAAAATATGCGTGGTATCACAGGTGAAAACATGCTTATCCTTCTAGAAAGAAGATTAGATAACGTTGTTTTCAGAATGGGTATTGCTTCTTCTAGAAGCCAAGCTAGACAACTAGTATCTCACGCAGCAATTACAGTAAATGGTAAGAGTGTAAATATTCCTTCTTATTTAGTAAATAAGGGTGATGTTATCGCTGTTAAGGAATCTAAGGCTGACAACGCTTTCTTTAAGGCACTTAAGGAAGCTAAATCACCAATCATGCCAAAGTGGGTAGAATTTGATAATTCTAAGTTAACAGGTAAGGTTGTTGAATTACCAGCAAGAGAAGACATTACACAACCAATCGAGGAACACTTAATAGTTGAGTTGTACTCTAAGTAAGACTAATTAAATAAACAATATTTATTAGTTTTAAAAAATTAGGAGGTAAAACATATGATAAAGATTCAAACGCCAAGCATTCAATGTATCGAAGATGCATCAAATTCTAAATCAATGAATTTCGTAATCGAACCACTAGAAAGAGGATTCGGTACAACATTAGGCAACAGCATGAGAAGAATCTTACTAAGCACTCTACCAGGAGCTGCTGCAGTAGGTATTAAGATCGCTGGCGCTACACATGAATTTGCTCACATTGATGGCGTAAAAGAAGATGTTACAGATATCATTCTTAATATCAAGAGCTTAGCAGTTAAAGCTTACACAGATGATATTAACTTCACAACACAATGTGAAATTAATAAGCATACAGCAGGCGTTGTTACAGCTGCAGATATTACACATGGTAGTGAAATCGAAATTTTGAATCCAGATTTATATATTTGCACTCTTGATGAAGGTGCTAACCTTGAATTAACAATTTATATTGGTATGGGAAGAGGTTATGTTTCTGCTGCTGAACATAAGAAAGCTGCAGAAAATGCATATTCACAAGATGCATCATACATTTCAATTGACTCAATCTATACTCCAGTTGAAACAGCAAGCTACACAGTAGAATCTGCAAGACTTGGTGGAGATATGAGTTATGAGAAATTAACAATTTCAGTAACAACAACAGGTACTTATACACCAAAAGAAGTTATCTCTCTAGCAGCAGATATCCTTGAAAAGCAAGTTCACCTATTCTCTGAATTATCTACATCAGCTCCAACAGTTGAATTAGAAAATTCTAAGAAAGCTGGTGCAGGCGTAGAAAAGGAAACAACTTCAATCGATGAACTTGAATTAACAGTTAGACCTTATAACTGCTTAAAGAGAGCAAACATCCACACAATTGAAGATCTATGCAAGAAGACAGAAGATGACCTAATGAAGGTTAAGAACTTAGGTAAGAGATCTGTTAACGAAATTATTGATAAATTAACAAGCCTTGGTTATTCATTAAGAAACAAGGAAGAAATATAGGAGGTTTAAACTATGGCAAATAGAAAGTTAGGAAGAACTGCAACTCAAAGAATGGCCATCATTAAGAATTTAGCCTCTGAACTTTTCTGGTATGGACGTATCGAAACAACTTTAGATAGAGCTAAGGAAACTCAAAAATATGCTGAAAAGCTATTAACAGCTGCTATCAATTCTTATGAAGATGTTGTAAAGGTTAAGAAGACTGTAAAGACAGCTGATGGTAAGAAAGTTGAAGTTGAATTTATCAACGACGGTACAAAGAAGTTAGCTATTAGAAGAAAGTTGATGGGAAGCCTTGTTGACTTAAAGGAAATTAAGCAAGATGGCGAAAAGAAATCTGATTTCAACGAAAGAACTAAAGATGCTAAGCATCCTTTAATCGAAAAGATATTCAGAGAATATGCTCCTTATTATGCTAAGAGAGCTGAAAAGTTAGGCCAAAGAGGCGGTTATACACATATCTTAAAGCTAGGTCAAAGACGTGGCGATGCAGCTGAAACAGCTATCATCGAATTCGTTAAAGATGACGAAAAGAAGACAAAATAGTTTTCAAAGCAAAATAAAGATAGTATAATACAACTACATAATAAAAAAAGCAACGGTTGCTTGAACAAATATCTCTAAATAGAGATAGTTTGTTTGAGCAATCATTTTTTTTTACACAAAAAAGATAAAAACATTTTTTAGGAGGACTCGAAAAATGAGTTTTAAATTATCATATCTACAAGATTTAATGGACACAGTAGTTAAGCGTAATGCTAACGAACCAGAATTTCACCAAGCCGTTAGAGAAGTTTTGGAATCATTGGAACCAGTTTTAGAAAAGCATCCAGAATACATCGAAAAGGGTGTTATGGCAAGATTGGTTGAGCCAGATCGTATTATTAAGTTTAGAGTACCATGGGTAGACGACAAGGGCGTTGTACAAGTAAATAGAGGATTCAGAATCCAATTCAATAAAGCTATCGGACCTTACAAGGGCGGTTTAAGATTCCACCCATCTGTATATGAAGGTATCATCATGTTCTTAGGTTTCGAACAAATCTTCAAGAACTCTTTAACAGGTCTACCAATCGGTGGTGGTAAAGGTGGTTCTGACTTTGATCCTAAGGGTAAGAGCGATGCAGAAGTTATGCGTTTCTGCCAAAGCTTCATGACAGAGTTATCTAAGCACATTTCTGCTGATACAGACGTTCCAGCTGGAGATATCGGTGTAGGCGGAAGAGAAATCGGTTACCTATATGGTCAATACAGCAGACTACGTAATGAATTCTCAGGCGTTTTAACAGGTAAGGGATTAACATATGGTGGTTCTCTTGCTAGAACAGAAGCTACAGGATTTGGTCTATGCTACTTCACACAAGAAATGCTAGAAGATCACGGTTCTTCATTTGAAGGTAAGAGAGTTGTAATCTCTGGTTCAGGAAACGTTGCTATCTACGCTTGTAAGAAGGCTACAGAACTTGGCGCTAAGGTTGTTACAATGAGCGATTCAAATGGTTATATCTATGATAAGAACGGAATCGATCTTGACTACGTAAAGCAATTAAAAGAAGTTGAAAGAAAGAGAATTAAAGAATATTTAGTAAAGCATCCAGAAGCTGAATATCATGAAGGATGCAAGGGTGTATGGACAGTTAAGTGCGATATCGCTCTTCCATGTGCTACACAAAACGAAATCGATCTTGAATCAGCTAAAGCTCTTGTTGCTAATGGTGTATATGCTGTTGCTGAAGGTGCTAATATGCCATCAACAATCGAAGCTACACAATACTTCCAACAAAACGGCGTATTGTTTGGACCAGCTAAGGCAGCAAACGCAGGTGGTGTTGCTACATCAGCTCTAGAAATGAGCCAAAACTCAATGAGATATTCTTGGACATTCGAAGAAGTTGATCATAAGTTACATACAATTATGATTAACATCTACAGAAATGCAGCTAAAGCAGCTAAAGATTATGGAATGGAAGGCAACCTAGTTGCAGGTGCTAACATTGCAGGTTTCTTAAAAGTTGCAGATGCTATGCTAGCTGAAGGTGTTGTATAATACCAACCTATACGAATTATTATGGCAGTCCGAAGGGGCTGCCATTTTTTCTAAATTATTAAGTAAAATTCGATATTTAATTATTAAAATAATTATGCTAAAATAAAACTATGGGTAGAAAATTTGTGAGCATTTTGGCTACAATAGGTGGAGTTTTTGTTTACATAATATTAGGTTGGACTATTGTTGTTCCTACGCTAGTATCTATGTTTGTTTTAGATTATTTCTTTAGAAAGAGAGTAACCCCTACTTTAATTTGTGATGAAAATAAATATTATCCAGGACTTTTAGAGACTCAACGTTATTTCATGAGCAAAGAAAATAAATTATATGGGGCATTCTTCTCTCATGAAGGGCATAAGCTATATAAAGGTTTAATGATTGTTTCTCACGGTATTGGATGTAGCCATAGAAACTATCTTCAAGTTATAGACTATTTCACAAGAAAAGATTATCTAGTTTTCTCGTTTGATATGACAGGATGTTGTCTAAGCGAAGGCAACAAGGGTATGGATGGGCTACAGAGGGCCATAATAGACCTAAAGAGCGCGATTTTATTCGCGAGCACACAAGAAGAAGCCAAAGGCTTAGATGTCTTTGTATTCGGCCATAGTTGGAGCGGATATGCGTCAGCAGCTGTTTTAAATGATGAAGAAGTTAGAGCTAAGGTAAAAGCTGTAGCCTCTTTATGTGGATTCAATAATTCTTGGGACGTCATGAAAGACCAAGGAATTAAAAAGGTTGGAAAGATTGTTAAATTATCTAGACCATTTGTACATATTCTAGGAAGAGTAAGATATGGAAAGATTGTTAAATATAAAGGACTAAAGGGCATTAATAAATATGATGGCCCAGTTTATGTGGCACATAGTAGAGACGATAAGACAGTAGCATTCTCATATAGTATTGCTAGACTTCAAGATAAGTGCACAAACAAAAAAGCTGAATTCCATATTTATGATAATCTTGGTCATACATTATATAGACCAGTAGAAGCTGAAGCTTCAATTACTAAAAAGCGAGAAGGAAAGGCGCCATTAAAATTAAAAGATGAAAATATCTTCCAATATTTTATGGATGATAGATATAGATTCTCGACAAGAGAAGAAGTATTTGGAATGAATGAAGAATTTATGGATACTATTGAAGATTTCTTTGTGAGGGCAAAAGGAGATATATGCTAAAAAGATCTGCAGGAGTTTTAATTAACATATCTACACTTCCAAGTAGATATGGTATCGGGGGGTTTGGACCTGAGGTAGAAAAGTGTGTTGATTTTTTGTTAGAGGGCGGTTTTAAAAATTGGCAAGTATTGCCTCTAACTACAATTGGACTTGGAAATTCGCCATATTCTGGAAATAGCGCATTCGCATTAAATTATTTATATGTAGACCCAGACACTTTATATAAGGATGGGTATATTGATGAAGCTCAAATGCAAGAAGCGGTATATAACGGCACGCCATATATAGTTGATTACGCTGCTGTGTATACGCTAAAAGATAGAGTACTTCGTCATGCATATGAAAATAAGGGTGAAGAAATACACGACAAATTAAAGAAGTATTTAAAATCAAATACCTGGGCATATGATTATGCTCTATATATGACAGTTAAAGAAAAGTTCCAAAATTCAAGTTGGCTAGATTGGCCAAAGGAATATAAGTTTAAAGAGAATTTGGACGAGAAAGCTTTTATTCAAGCTAATAGATCTGAGTTCTATTTTTATGTATTTTCTCAATACATATTGTCAGAACAATGGGCAAAGTGTAGAAAGCTTTTAAAGGAAAAGGGAATAAGCATTATTGGTGATATGCCAATGTATGTTTCTTTAGATAGCTCAGATGTATGGGCAAATAGAAAGAATTATCAATTAAAAGTAGATGGTACTCCAAAGAAGGTAGCAGGAGTTCCACCAGATTATTTCAGTGAAAATGGTCAATTGTGGGGTAATCCTTTATATGACTATAAGTACATGGCGTTAAACAACTTTGAGTGGTGGATGCAAAGAATAGATAGAATGATGGAACTCTATGATATCTTACGTATCGATCATTTTAGAGCATTTAGTGAATACTGGGCAGTTCCATCAGATGCTGAAACAGCAAAAGAAGGAAAGTGGTGTAAAGGCGTTGGCAATGAATTGTTTGAACTGATTTTCAAGAAGTATCCAAAAGATAGATTTATTGCTGAAGATTTAGGCATTATAGATGACAAGGTAAGACGTCTTCTAAAAAAGACAGGCCTTCCTGGTATGAGAGTAATGCATTTTGGTTATGGCGATTTAACAAATCTTCATACTCCATGTAATTATGTTAAGAACTGTATTGGATATACAGGAACACACGATAATAACACATCTCTTGGTTGGTTATGGGAATTAGATGATAAAACAAGACTAAGAGTGTTAGAATATATTGGTTGTGATAAAGATGTATGGGGCAGAGGCGCCTATGATAGTATTTCTGTAAAGCTAATGATCAAAAAGCTTATGGAATCTGAATGTCAAATCGCAATCGTTCCACTTCAAGATTTATTTGGATTCGGATCAGATTGTAGAATGAACACTCCAGGCGTAGCTACAGGCAATTGGCAATATAGAGCAACTCAAGACCAATTTGATTCTTGTAGAAAGTCTTATTATAGAGATTTGAATATCGCAACCGGGAGATTCTAATGAAAATTTTTTATGGTTATACTAAAGACGAAGAAGAATTTAAACAAAAAGCTATAGAAAAGTACAACAAACTAGCAAAGACAGATGTTGGTAAACTATATAGAGATAAAAAAGGTATCGAACATCTAGAAGACGCGCATTTTTGCGCTGCTAAAATAAAAGACTTTATGGTTGTTGCTATATCAAATGAAAGAATTGGTATCGCAATAGAAGAAGAGAATAAAAAGCTACCAAAGAAAGTCGAAATGACACTTGATGAATATGTTGACTATAACGCATATCTAAGATGGACAGGAAAGAACATTTTGCTTAGCGTTGCATATAAGTCATATCCTATGGATAAGGTTACTCATTTTAAAGTGTTAAATTACGTTGGAGCGGTATATTCTATAGACGGGTCGGTGTCTAAGATAGAATTGAAATAACTTGCTAAATAGGGCAAAATAATATATTATTATTTATGTACTTGGAGGTCACATATGAGCAAAGAAGAAATTTTAAATGGTTTAAAAGAAATTATTGCGGATCGTTTAGGTTCTGATGTAAGCAAAGTAAGTATGGCTACAACATTATCTGAAGATTTACAAGCTGACTCTTTAGATAAAGTAGAAATGATTATGGATGCTGAAACAAAATACAACATCGAAATCGACGATGATGCTTCTATTGGTTTTGTAACAGTAGGGGATGTTGTAGATTATATCGCAAACAAGATTTAATAGATAACGAATTACGAATAAAAAATGAGCTGCTATACGAAAGTTTAGCGGCTCATTATATTTTATATAACAAGGCTTTTGTGCCTACATCATTTATAAAGATAGAATCTTTAATTTTAAAGCCATTTTGAATTAGGCCTTTTTGAACGATGTTTTTAAAATAAGGATCAACTAGAATTGTTTCAATATTTTCATTCTTAGCGCTAAAGTAGATATTGAAATCTTCAATAGTTAAATTCATTAATTCAATATTTGGATAATCTTCATTAATGTTATTTACAACCTTTCTCCAGATGTTAGATGAAGCATACATAGAAGAATAATCTACATTTAATAAAAATGCTTTTGTATCTTCATAAGCTTCTCTTGCTACTTTCTCTACATCAAGAGTGCTATGAGTTAGGGTATCTGAAGCCACGCTTCCTGATGTTGTTGTCTTATATTCAGATATGCCATTAAAAATGTTTTGAGAAAACACAGATATTTCTTTATCGCCCTTATTAAAGATAGTCTTTTGCGCAAATAGATTATACTTTTCAAGTATAGATTGCTTTAAAGAAGAACTTATAGATGAATCTATATAGATTAAATCGCCTTTTAGAGGTGGCAAAGTAGAAGATAGCATATCTTCTTCGATTAATTCTATATTGTTTAAATTTAGGGCTTTAAATGCGTTTAGATTGTTATTCGCAATAATGTATGTATCCATGATTAAAAACCAATCTTTCTCTTCTTTTTCATAAAGATAATCATAAGGATTGAAGCAACTACAACTACACAAGAAATAACGATTAAAGTAATTTGAACTGCTGTTAATCCTTTTTGAGAAATTTGAGATGTTAAAACATAAGCATATTTCTCGCCATATACGACCTTTGTCCAAGTTGAATCTTTGTTGTATTCTTCAGCAAGATCCAATTCTTCACCATCAGTTAAAGCTGCAACTTGTGCGCTCTCTTCAGATGGTAGGGCATATAGATAAACTAAAGAACCAATTGATCCAGATGAAATCTTTACAGTTTTTAAAATAGTTGGAGCTTTTAAAGCTGTATATGGAGATACATCATTTACGGCAACATATCCTGTAATGATTTGACCATCTTGAACTAAAGATACTTTATAGTAATCCCAAACATGCACGCCATCTAATTCCGCAACGTTATCTATAACAACAAGTTCGTCAAAGATTGTTACAGTGCTTAATACTTCAGCGTTTTGATATGGGTATTTGTATATGTTTGTAGATGCGTGAAGACCTTGAGCATAAAGGCCAATTTTAAATGTTCTTGCATCTGTGTTTGCATTTATTTTTTCAAAACCTGTATTTGATTTTATGTATCCTTTTGTGCCATCTTCCTTTGCAATATAGAAGTAAGAACCACTTTCTTCATTTGTAACAGCACACAATACTAAGAAGAATTCGCCATTAGATATTGTTGAGTTGATTTGCATGTTTCTTGGAGAAGAGTAGATATTAGCTATGCTTTGTGTAAGCTTTGCTACATACACTAAATCAAATTCAGTTGGATGAACATATTCAGAGTTGTTGAATTTGTTGTAATATGTGCAAGCTGTGCCAGCGTATGTATATTGAATTACCGCAGCGTTTTCGCATACAAAAATATAATCATTTGAATTGAAGTTTGTATAATAGATTTCCCCAGTGCCGTTATTTGTTTGGCATAGAAGTGTTTCTGTGTTTGTAGATGGATTTAATTTATATATTCCAGATTCAGCATTTACAAAGATTTCGTTTGCTGACATTGCTAAAGCGTGTGCATCAGTAATGTTTGTAATCTTTTGATATGATTCGATTAATAAGCTAACACTTGCTACGTAGATGTTGCCACCTTTTATAGCATATAAATTACCTGCATCTTCGCAATATAGAAAACTTGTGAATGAAGCATCGTGTGCTTCTTTAGCAATATATGCCTTAGCTAACATTGCTTGTGCGTTTGTTCCTTCTTTGAATTGCTTTACATAATATGATGTGCCTGTTATTGTTGCATAGAAATAGAAATTGCCAAGTCCATCGCTAAATAGATTTGTAATCTTCATATCCATAGTTCCAAGCTTTGATGCTGCAGATTTTATGCCGTGATCATCATAATCAAAATAAGATACTGATGTTTGAGCGCCGTTTTGCGTTAGAACTAAGATGTTAGTGTTATTAATCTCAAGCCCGATGCAATCCCCAGAAAAAGCATTTGGATAAGAAGAAATCTTATTATCTTTAACTATGTATAGGGAAGTGTTATAGGTGTAAGCAAAAACATCTTTATAAGCTGCAAATTTTGATGAAGAATTCAAATCAATAACTACAGATGTGTTCTCAGCTTCAGCTGTATTTATAGGCATAGCAAACAATAGAGCTATGATTACAAGCGCTAGAGCGATTAAAGATATGCATTTATTGATGGAATTAGTCCTTTGCATATTTTAATAATATAACAACACGCGCGAAATTTTCAACTCTTTTAGCATTGCTCAAACCCCTATATTGTGCTAAAATACAGGCATATGGGAAAGTACAAAAACAAGAAGAAAAATAACAAGAATTTTAATGATGGTTATACTCCAAAAGGTAAGCCAGAAGATTTAGCACGCCCAATTGAAGAATTAGCGTTATCTGAAAAGACATATAACGCTTTAAAAAAGGGTGGAGTTAACATCTGTAGAGACTTATGTGTTATCCAAGCATCTAAGATGTATAGAATACAAAATATAGGCAAGAAGGACTGTATTGAGATTGCAGCTAAATTAAAGAAATTTAATTTGCAATTTAGACCAGAGACTCAACCTCAACCAAATGCACCTCAACAAAATAACCAAAAGAACAATAACAATAATCAACAAAACAATCAAAGACAAGAAGAGAATCAAAAAGTAAAATTAAGATTCAGCATCTTTGATGATAGAGAACTTGTTAAATTCTTAGAAGGTGAAAGAGAAAGAGAAGAGTTTAAGTGGGAAGAACCACCTCAAGAAAAGCTAGAAGTATTCAAATTCTGTAGAAATGGAAAATGGGGATATAAAAATCAAAAGGGCGCTGTTGTAATTCAACCAGCTTTTGATGAAGCATTCCAATTCTCAGAAGGGTTTGCATGTGTTGAAAGAAACGAAAAATTAGGCTATATCGATAAAGAAGGAAATGTAGTTATAGATTTTATCTATGATTGTGCAAATAGCTTCTCTGACGGCATTGCTTGCGTAACAAAGGATGACAAAACCGGATACATTGATTATTCAGGTAATTATGTATTTGAACCTATCTACGAGAAGGGAACACCATTCAAAGATGGCAAAGCCATGATAAAGCAAGATGGCAAATGGGGAGTGTTATCTAAAGATGGTAGCATCTACTGGAGATAGAATAGCCAATTTTTAATAAAATTCTCGCTTAAATAGTGGTTTAAAATCCTTGCATAATAATTTCTATTATGTTATATTTATTTAGCAAAATGCAAAAAACCAATAATTTGGAGGAAATATATGCCAAATATTAAGTCTCAAAAGAAAAGAGTTATAACAAACGAAAAAGCTAACGCTATTAATACAGCTAAGAGATCTAGAGTTCGTAACACTATCAAGAAGTATGAAGCAGCTATCGAAGCTAAGGATGTTGCTCAAGCTGAAGTTTTATTAAAGGAATCTATTTCTTTAATCGATTGCGCTAGACATGATGGTTTGATCAAAGATAATACAGCAAGCAGAAAGATTTCAAGACTTACAAAGCAATTAAACGCTATTAAAGCCTAAGTCTTATTAAAACGCAAAAGTAGGCCCGTCTATGAAAATAGATGGGCTTTTTGCATATTGTGAAATGTTATTACTTTTAATATAATTAAAGTATTATTTTAGGAGTAATTATGAAGAAGGTTATCGTATCTACAATTTTATTGCTTTTAATCATATCAAGCGCTTTCTCATTTATGGGATGTGTATCTAAAGAAATGAATGTTGATATTTCAAAAGATAATATTGGCATTGATATATCACAAGATTTATATGGCCTATTTATAGAAGATATCTCATATGCATGCGATGGTGGTTTAGTTTCAAATTTAATAGCGAACACTTCTTTTGATTACAAAGCAGCTCCTCTAACAAATTGGGTTATAAGTGATTTAGATTATTCAATAGATAATACTTCTTCAATGAATGAAAATAACAGTGTATATCTAAAAGTAAGTGTCTCAGGAGAGGGCGCTCTTTTAAATAAAGGATATGTAGAATATTTTAAATATTTATCTCAATCTTATCAAAAAGGTTTATCAGATATCCCTGATATGGGATTTGCAAAAGATAGCGTATATAAATTTGCTTGCTATATTAAAAATATAGATTTCGAAGGTAGTGCAAGTGTTCAATTATATTCAGATAATAACAAGGTGCCAGTTAATATAGACATTCCAGCAAAAGGAAGTGATTGGGTTAGAATCGAGGCAGAGATCAAATCTAATGCGACAGAAGATGGAGGAATGCAATTAGAATTAAATGGCAATGGTACGCTTTATTTAGATTCATTTGAATTAGTAAGCGAAGATAGTTATGGATATTCAGATCCAAACTGGAAATATGTGTCGCTAAGAAGCGATTTGTATAATGCATTAAAAGAATTGAACCCATCATTTGTTCGTTTTCCAGGTGGATGCTTGGCAGAGGGTACATCGTTAGAGGAATTGTATGATTGGAAAGAAACGATAGGTCCACTTTGCGAAAGAAAGCATTATAGCAACATTTGGAATGATGATGAAAATGGATTAACTTACGATAATACTAATTCAATGGGCTATCATGAATATTTCCAATTGTGTGAAGATTTAGGAGCTAAAGCGCTTCCAATATTAAACGCTGGAACAATATGCCAATTCCAAATGTATAAAGATGGGAAGAAATATAGATATTGGGAAAAGCAATATAGACAAGGCAAAATCTCTGAAGAAGAATGGAATGCTTATCTTGATCAATATGCTCTAAAGCCAGGAACAGAAGAGTTTGATGCTTATGTACAAGATATATTAGATTTAATCGAATATGCAAACGGAGATGTATCAACTACATGGGGTGCTAAGCGTGCTGAGAACGGACATAGCGAGCCATTCAACCTTCAATATGTTGGAATTGGAAATGAGAACTGGGGAGATTTGTACTGGAGAAATTTTGATGCAATATACAATGTTATAAAAGAAAAGCATCCAGAAATTAAGATTATTTCATCAGCAGGACCATGGTTTACTGGCTCAGAAAAAGATGAATCATGGAATATAATAGATGAAAAGTATTCAGACACTATGGTAGATGAGCACTATTATTTAGAGAATAATCAAATGTTCAAGAATAATGATTATTATGATAACTATTCAAGAGATAGAGAAGTGTTTGTAGGGGAATATGCTACTTGGTGTCAAATGATTGGTAAGTATATTACAAGAAATAATATATGGGCGGCAATTGAAGAAGCTAGTTATATGACTGGCTTAGAAAGAAATAGTGATGTTGTAAAGATGGCATCATATGCGCCAACATTTGCTAAGATTAATTCTCAAACTTGGGAAGTAAATTTAATTTGGTTTGATTCTCAAAGTATTGTTTTAACGCCAAACTATTTTAACCAAATGTTATTCTCAAATAACCTGGGCAAGCAAGTTGTAAATACCCAAGCATATAATGATGGATGTTATAGCGTTACAACTATAGATCAAGATAAACAAATTATTTATTTTAAAATAGTAAATACTAACTCAGATAAGATAAAAATTAATTTGGATGTTAATGGTTTTGGAAATGTTAATGTTGCTAATATGCAATACATGTCAAACAAATCAAAAGCTGCTTGCAATGAATTAGGATCTACAACTGTTATCCCTTATCAAGTAGATTGTAGCGTTAATAAAAATGTAGTATCGACAGAAATTGATGGCTATAGTATAAATATTGTTCGTGTGGCATATGGGGATAATGATGGCTCTAATTTCTATTCATTACCAGAGCTTCCAAGCAATATGGAACATGAGGTAACAGAATATACAAAGCCATATTTAACTTTAAATGGCCTTATTGCTATTTGTGTAGTTGGGGGATTATTAGTTTTAGGATTTATAGCTGGAGCAATCCTTATAGTTTTAAGAAAGAAAGGGAAGATAAAATTTAATTAAGCATCGTTAGATGATTCTTGGATACGGGGTCTATAGGTGCCTAATAAGGCGCTAATGTGGCCGTGTTGCACATTTGTGGCGTTAAAGTAGTATAATTTAAATAGAGATTAAAAAATAAATATGAGGGGGAAATTATATTTATGAAGAAAATCGCATTATTATTGACTATAGTATTAGTTATATCAGCAATGTCACTATTACTATTTGCTTGTACAGCAAAGGTTGCAGGTAAAACATATGTAATGGAATCATTTGAAATTTCAGCAGATGGAGTACCTGAAACAATCACTCAACAAGTGCAAACATATGTTGAGACAAATTATAAGTCAGCAGAATTAACATTCAATAAGGATGGTACATTCGTTGTTAAGTCTGGTGAAACAGAAATAGACAAAGGATACTACAAACAAGATGGTAAGAACATCTATGTAGACTATACAGAAGATGTTAAGGCAGAAGGCGATCCAGAATTCGTTGTTGATGGAAAGAAACTTATTTGGACAGTAGAAAAAACAATTGGAACTTATAAGATTGTAGTTAAGATGACAATTGTTAAAAAGTAATCATTAATAATGGTTAAAGCACAAGGAAGGCACGATGATGGTGCCTTCCTTTTTTTTGTTTAGATGATTTGTCAAATCAAGTGCAACATGAGGAATTAAATACGCATCTACATATATAGAAATGGGTCATAGTAGTTTATAAAATAAGAAAGCAGATGCTTGACTTTTTAAATATCGTGTAAAATAAAGTGTAGTTTAGATTTTACGGAATATCCTGCAAATGACAAACATTCGTTAATTCCCGTTGGACTAATTTAATAAAAGTACTAGACTTGACAAATACCTCAGTATTGAGTAAAACACAAAGGCTGCTAAGATTTAAATTCTCAACAGCCTTTATTGTATTAATCTCTTTTTATTCGCATTCCAAAAGAATCATAATATGTGAAATAATTAAACTCTTTTGGGCTCGTACAATTCTCATTTGGTGCAAGGCCTATAAACTCATACGCACCTAATAATTGTTATGTGAAACAAAATGATTAAAAATGTTTCGCATAGCATAATTGTGTGTTATACTATATGTGAAACAAAATGGTTAAAAATGTTTCAGAGGAGAATGTAATGGATAAAATCGCGGAGTTATTGCAAGAGAAGGGTATGATTGAAGCTAGATTGGCTGTATTGAATTATGGATCTATTGAAGTTCGTCAGCAAGATAGTAAACAGTATATTTATACGCATTTTAGAAATGGCGGGCTGCTTAGCACAAGATACATCGGGGAATATAGCACAAGTTTGTACAATCTTATATTGGAGAATAATGCTGTTGCTAAAGGTTTAAAGAAAAGGCTAAGAGAAATTAATAAGGCATTAGGACAAATGCAGTATTCTAATGCGGAATTAAGCGAAGACGTTAAAATCAATATTGATTTAGCGAGAAGAAATATGGTTGAGTCGATTTATAAACAAGCAATGCTAGAAGGGGTTGCGACAACATATTCGGACACAGAAACAATTATCAATGGAGGCAAGGTTAAAGACATGACGGCTTCAGATGTAACAAAAGTGGTTAATCTAAAGCATGCATGGGAATTTATATTAGATCCAGGAGTAATATCTTGCAATACCAATTATGCAATACTATGCCAAATCAATTCTTTGGTTGAGGAAGGGTTTTCTTATACTGCAGGAAAACTCAGAACTGTTCCTGTAACAATAGGTGGTTCAACATATATTCCACCGATACCATTTGAAAGTAAGGTTAAAGAAGATTTAGATTGCATTTTGAATTCAAATGAGTCAGCGGAAGAAAAAGGCATAGATTTATTATTGTATTCTATGAAAAAGCAATTGTTCTTAGACGGGAATAAAAGAACTGCAGTTATTTTTGCAAACCATTATTTGATTGGGCATGCTAGTGGAATAATAGTGGTGCCTGCAGAGTTAGTGCCAGATTATAAAAAAGTTTTAATAGATTATTATGAAGGCAAAAACGAGGACATTAAAGACTTTTTAAGAACGAAATGTATTCAACGATTAAAATAAAAAAAGAGCACTCGAATGAGCGCTTTTTTGGTGCCGAGAGCGGGACTTGAACCCGCACGATGTCGCCATCATCGGATTTTGAGTCCGACGCGTCTGCCAATTCCACCATCCCGGCAAGTGTTTATATATTAGCACACAAAAAATCTAAATTGCAATACAAATTACTAATTCGTATATAGATAATACGCGCAAAATATTATATAATTAATAATATATGAAAGGAGGGGCATCTGAATTATGAGTATATGGCATGATATTGATCCAACTAGAATCACTCCAGATGATTTTATTGCATGTATTGAAATATCAAAGGGAAGTAAGAATAAGTACGAGGTAGATAAGGCTACTGGTATGCTAATATTGGATAGAATCCTTTATACAGCTACACACTATCCATCAAACTATGGGTTCATACCAAGAACATATGCAGATGATGGAGACCCATTAGATGTTTTAGTTATTTGTAGTGAACCATTGGTCCCACTATCATTAGTAAGATGTTATCCTATTGGACAAATCGCCATGATGGATGAAGGAAAGGAAGATATTAAGATTATTGCTATTCCTTTTAAAGATCCAATGTGGAACGCATTTAAAAAGATTGAAGATTTGCCAATCCACATCATCGAAGAAATGAGACACTTCTTTGGTGTATATAAGCAACTTGAAGGCAAGAAGATGACCGTGCTTGAAATGAGCGGTGTAGAGGTTGCAAAGAAAACAATTGCAGATAATATAGCAATATATAATAGAAAATTTGTCGAAGGACATTAATGAGAGCTTTAGAATTAGAAAAAGAACTAAAAAAAGGCATTGCGCCTGGTTATATCATTACGGGCGATGATGAGTATTTAAAGAGATTCGTGAAAGAATCTCTTTTAGCAACTATTCCAAAGGAAGAAAGAATGTTTTCGTATATTCCTATGGATTTATCTGGAGTAAATAGAGCAGATGTTGGCTCAGTTGTTTCAGCTGCTGAAACTTATACAATGATGCTTGGTGGTTCTATTTCTAAAAAGATGATTGATGTTCAACCATTTGATTCTCAATTTTCTAAGAACGATGAAAAGTTATTAAAAGAATATTTTGAAAATCCATCGGAAGATTCATTTATATTATTTGAAGGCGCAACAAAAGCTGAGGATTTTCTATTAGATTTATGTGTAGAGATTAATTGCTCAAAATGTAATGATACAGAACTATATATCTTTATAGATAAAAAGAGAGCATCTTTAAAATATAAAATGGAATCTCAAACAATTAAAGAACTTATAAAGTTGTGCAGTAATGACTTTGGTCGTATAATGACGGAGTTAGAAAAATTATTTATGTTTGCTTATGATTCAAAAGAAATCACAAGTGAGATGCTAACTTTGTTAGTTCCACCAAATATGGATATGCAAGTGTATGAATTAACAAATGCAATATCTTCAGGCAAGAGCAGTGAAGCTATTAACATTTTAAATGCTCTAAAAAAGAGAGGCGAAAAGCCAAGTACATTACTATCTATGATAGCTTCTACATATAGAAGAATATTCCAGATAGCAATATCTACAACATCAGACGAGACAATTATTAATGCCCTAAAGATTTCAAATGGTGCATTATTTATGAATAGAAAGATAGTAACTCAAAACAGAAGTAAGGATCCAAAATATATAACAAAGATGAAGGATGCAATCAAGTATTTATCTAAGTTAGAATTCATGGATAGAACTTATGTTGTTACAAGCGAAAAGGCTTTAGATTTAGCAATGAGTTATTTAATTTCAATGCAAGGTGCAAATGGAAGCAAATAAAGTTGATTATAAAGGAATTATCATAAGAGTATTTTTATTTATCGCAATGTTGTTTTGCGGTTATGTTTCAATGCTATCTGCATATAATCTATTAGCATCATATGATTTTGGTATGGATGTTAGTAGTATGTATTCTGCAATGAGATGGGTTATGCCTTTAGTGTCAGCAACTCTATATTATTTCCTATATAGAATGTATGTTGGATTGTTAAGAACAACTCTAAATTCTAGAATGGGTGTATTTAGTAAGCTTATAGATGTTTTATCTTTAAGAGAAATCGTTGACCCTAGAATGGCTATCTTAGCTCTATATGTAGGCCTTGTAAATCTACTATTCTTATTTTACCCAGTGTATAGAAATATATTGCCAACACTATTAAAAGAAATTGGCGTAGGTTTATTTGCATATTTAACATTTAAAAGATTAGGAAAAAATTTAGACAAAGTGTATAACCCAATTATGTTCTGGGGAATGCAATTGCCTTTAGTTATATTGGTGGTGCTAGTATGAGAAAGATTCAATTGTTTTTATGTATACTAGCCGTTTTAGTGATTGTATTGTCTTTTAGTGGATGCACTAAGAGCGATTTTGCTGTAAATAAAGCAGAAGAAGTTTCTTTAGCAGATGAAGCATATTCTCTATTAGAGAGCATTACTGCAAATTATCCAAATAGAACAATTGGATCAGAAGCTTCAGAAACATTTTTAACATATCTAAATAATGAACTTATAAGCTATGGATATGAAGTGACGGAGCAAAGCTTTACTTCAAAGAAAACAAAGATAACAAAGAATGTTATCGCTAAGAAAACGAAAGAAGAATCAAAAGGTAAGATAGTACTTGGGGCGAACTGGGATAACATGTATGAATACTTTGATTCTCACCCAGACGGCGCATATCAAAGTGGTGCATCTATCGCAACATTACTTGCAATTGCTAAATACATATCAACAAAAGAACTAATATATGATGTTGAAATAGTGTTTTTTGCAGGCTCTAGTGAGAACTGGAATGGCACACAAGTATATGTAGATAAATTAAGCGAAAAGCAAATTGAAGAGATTAAATTATTTGTTAACTTTGGCTATTTAGCTGGAGGCGATAATCTATATATTTATTCAAGAGATAATAACGTTTCCTATGATTCTTTCATAAGAGAAGTTGTAAGCCAAAACAATGTTCAAGGCATTACAAAGACCCCAACATTTAAGAATATTTTTGAGGCTACAATTTCAGATAATCAATTATATTCTTATTCTCATATTGGCATGTTTGGTAATAATGTTATCTTTATGAATAAGCAAATCCCATCCATTCATTTCTTCTCTATGAATTGGTCGGATTTATCTAATCCAATTTGCACTGAAATTAAGGGAATGCAAAATGTATTAGAAACATCAAACGATACTTTAGATAATATGAAAAATAGAGTATCTCAAGAAAAGATTGTTTCAACCTTGGATAGTACAATTAAATCTACAATCTATACAATCGTAGATAATCAAGAAGGTTTAATTAATGTGCTTCAAGATAGAGGAGAAGTAGTTCCATTCTTCTATTCAAATACAGCGTATTATATCTTCAATGGTGTAATAAAGATTTTATGCATTGCTGCAATATTACTAATTGTAGTTTATTGTAAGAACTATATTTCAAAGAATAAGGAAGTATATGCAAAGCTAAGAGTTGAACCAGCAGGCTTTAAAGTTAATCTAGAAAAATTAAAAGATGGTTCAATAACACCAGAAGAATTAGAAGATATATTTAAAGCAGAAGAAGAGAAGTTAAAAGGTGTACAAAACAAAAAGGAAGACAACTCGTCAAAGTCGTCAAAGGATGATGATATAATCTCTGACGACGATGTATTCCAATAATAATTGTGATATAATAACTTTGTTATAACAAAAAGGAGTAAATCTATGTTTACATTAGCAAGTCCAGTAACAGATTTTTTCAGCAGTATTACATGGCTATGGATAATTGATTTAGTAGTATTTTTAGCAGTAGCAGTTGCTATCTTTATTTTCTTTAATCGTCACCACAGTATTAAGTTAGCAGTATTGCTTTCTATTTACATGTTAGTATATATGGCAGTATATGTTGCTTATTGCTGCATCGAAGGTTCTGGATTATACATTACATTGCAAATTCTAAAATACACGACAATCTTTATTATTATTGCGATTATCGTTGTATATCAAAATGACTTCAAGGTTATGTTTGCAAAAGTTGCTAGAGGATCAGACAAGGTTTACGATATTAATGCAACAGATGAAGCTTTAATCAATTCAGCGCACGAAATGGTTACTGCTTGTCAAAATATGGCAAAGAACGATATTGGTGCATTAATCATTTTAGTTAGAACTTCAGTTCCAGATAGAATCCTAGATACTGGTACAGAATTAAATGCTATTGTATCTAGTGGATTATTAGAAAGTATTTTTAGTACAAAGGGACCTCTACACGATGGTGCCGTAGTAGTTAAAGGAAATAGAATCTTATCTGCAGGATGTTTCTTGCCTCTTTCAAAAGAAGTAGATATCGCTAAGGATTTAGGAACAAGACACCGCGCTGCAATCGGTATTACAGAAGAGAGTGACGCAGTGGCTATTGTTGTTTCTGAAGAGACTGGTGTTATATCTATTGCTCAAGCCGGTAAAATAGTTAGATATATGACTCCAGAAAGATTGCTTGATGAAATCAAGTTGGCTTATAATGTATCTGCTAAACCAAAGACTACAGAGAAAAAGAGAGAAAGAAAGTTCATATGAGCTATTTTAAAATACCCGAAATTTTATTACCAAAGAAAGAATACGATTATTCTAAATGGGCAACTATTGCATGTGATCAATTTACTTCCCAACCAGATTATTGGGAGTCATTGAAATATTTTGTTGGCGATGCTAAGTCAACTCTAAATTTAGTATTTCCTGAAGTTTATCTTGAAACAGTAGATAAAGAAGCTGAAGTTAAGAAAATCAACGCTACAATGACGCAATATCTAAACGATAATATGTTTGATACATATAATCACTTTATTTACGTAGAACGTGAATTAGAAAAGGGCGTTATTAGACACGGACTTATGCTTGCTGTTGATCTAGAAGCATATGATTATGCTCCAGATGCTAAACTTCCAATTAGAGCTACAGAAAGAACTGTTAAGGAAAGATTACCAATTAGAATTGAAATTAGAAAAGATGCTCCAATCGAAATCCCTCACATTTGTATTTTCATGGATGATAGAGAAGATAAGATTATGAAATCTCTAAAGAGAAAGAAGAGCTCAATGCAAAAGTTATATGATTTCGATTTAAGTATGGGTGGCGGACATATAACAGGATATTTAGTTGAAGATTCTAAAAATATTGAAAAGCAATTAAATTCACTTTTGGATGAAGATTTGCTTTTAGAAAAATATAAGACAAAAGAAGAATTATTATTCGTAGTTGGTGATGGTAACCACTCTTTAGCTACAGCAAAAGAATGTTGGAATTTAATAAAACCAACTCTATCTGAAGAAGAACAAAAGACTCATCCAGCAAGATATGCTCTTTGTGAATTACAAAACATTCATGATGAAGCAATCGTATTTGAACCAATTCATAGATTTATTGGCGGAGCAAATGAAGACTTTATCGAATATATGCAAGCAACACTTGATGGCGAAGGCGCTTTAAGAATTGTATTTAGAGGAACAGAAAGAACATTACTTGTAAATTCTGACCCAACAGTTGCTATTGCAGATATTCAAAATGCTATAGATAAATATTTAGCAAAGCATCCAGAAGTATATATTGACTATATTCATGGTGATGATTATCTTCTTGATGTTGCTAGAGAAAAGTCAGGCATTGCGCTATTTATGCCAAAGATTGAAAAGAATACATTATTTAGTTATGTAACAAAGCACGGAGTGCTTCCAAGAAAGTCTTTCTCAATGGGCCACGCCGAATCTAAACGATATTATTTAGAGTCAAGAATTGTTAAATAATTTGATTGGAGCTCGAAAGGGCTCCATTTTAGTTGTGATTTTAATTAATAATCATTATAATGATTTCGTAAATTAAGGAGATATCTTTATGGCAGTTAAAGTAGTAAAGTTCGGTGGAACATCAATGGCTAGCGCAGAAAGCATTAATCAAGTAGCAGATATTGTTAATGCAGATAAGACTAGAAATTACGTTATTGTTTCTGCTCCAGGTAAGAGATTTAAAGAAGATATAAAGGTAACAGATATGTTATATTCTTGTTTCTATGATTTAGAAATCAAGGGTGAATGTGCTGGAAACTTTAATAAGATTAGAGAAAGATTCATGGGAATCGTTAAAGATCTAGGATTAGATTTTGACATCGTTCCATATCTAGATAAAGTTGAAGAAGAGATGATTGCTAACAATTCAGCAGAATTCTGTGCATCTCGTGGTGAATACCTAAGCGCTGTTGTTATGGCACAAAGATTAGGTTATCAATTCGTTGATGCTAAAGATTTAATGGTATTCTCTCCTGATGGTGAATTCTTACCAGAAGAAACAAATGCAAAAGTTAAATCAGTTTTAAAAGATATTAAAAAGGCAGTAATCCCAGGATTCTATGGGGCAGACCAATATGGTACAATCCATACATTCTCAAGAGGCGGTTCAGACGTTTCTGGTGCTGTTGTTGCTAGAGCTGTTAAGGCAAGCATTTATGAAAACTGGACAGACGTTAACGGATTCATGGTTACAGATCCTCGTATCGTTCCAAATCCAAAGCAAATCCCAATTCTATCTTACTTAGAATTAAGAGAATTATCTTACATGGGAGCTAACGTTCTTCACCCAGAATCAATCTTCCCAGTTAGAAAAGAAGGTATTCCAATCAATATTAAAAATACATTCGATCCATCAAACCCAGGAACACTTATCGTTCCAGAAGTAAACCCAGAAGATGTAAAGGGTAGAGTTGTTACAGGTATTGCTGGTAAGAAGGGTTATAGCATCGTATTTATTTCAAAATCAATGATGAATATGGAAGTTGGTTTTGCAAGAAAAGTGCTATCTGTATTCGAATATTACAATGTATCTATTGAACATATCCCAAGTGGTATCGATACAATGAGTGTTATCGTAGCTGATTCTGAAATTGCTGGAAAGGAAGAAGTTATCCTTGAAAAGTTACGTAAAGAAGTAAAGCCAGATCACTTAGAATTAAAGACTGGTATTGCTCTTATCGCAACAGTTGGTCATGGTATGTGCTTCAATCCTGGTACATCAGCAAAGCTTTGCTCAGGACTAGCTAAGGTTAACATCAACATCAGAATGATCGACCAAGGTTCAAGCGAAATGAATATTATTGTAGGCGTTACAGATTCAGATTACGAAGAAGCAATCAAAGCTATCTATTACGCATTCTATAACTAATAAGATTTGAAATCATATTTGCGTGTTCGAAAGGACACGCATTTTTTTTGCAAAAAAAGAAAGACCAGTTACCTGATCTTTCTAAACCCGCAAGCCAATTAGGGTTTTATTTCTTTAATAAGATTGTCTTAATCTCATAAGGAGTGAACTTTAGCTTATCTAACTTAATAGCCTTATCTCCTTCTTCTAGCATATTTGTTTCAAATGCTTTATATTCTTCAGCTGTCTTTAGATTTACAGTAGTTTCAACACCATTTGATTCATATGCTCTTACGATTAAGCCCTTTTCATCTTCGCTAACCTTGATAGTTTCAATAACGATATTATCTTTGTTAGATGTAATGATTGGATCAATATTTAGTGCAGAATCGATAACTTCGATTTCGTTGTTAAGTGCATAACCACGAGCAAGTACATCAGATTCTTCATATTTTTCCTTGTGTGGATAGATAGCATAGATGAATCTATGTGTACCTCTATCACAAGTTGGGTCTGGGAACTTAGGAGCACGAAGAAGTGCTAAGCTTACGAAACCATTCTTAACTCTATGACCATACTTACAATTGTTAAGTAGAGCAAAGCCATAATCTTTATCATCAAGGTTGATGAATTTTTGAGCGCAGATTTCGAATTGAGCTTTTTCAACAGAATTATCTTCGTGTGTTGTTCTATCAAAGTTACCAAATGGGATGTTACACTTAACATTATCTGCAAATACAGTTGGAACGAAATCAGCTCTAAGTAGTTTCATATCTTCATGCCAATCAACTGTTGTATCGAATTTAACTTCAGCATCAGCAGTAGATAAGATAACCTTTTGAACGATTTGAGATTTATTGTATTTATATGTAGATTCTCTAATTACATTTGGTCCATCGATATATGATTTAGCGCTCTCTAGTTTGAATTCCCACTTATCCATATTCATATATTCCATATTGATATCCCATGCATTGTAGTACATGAATGGATCTGAATATACAACAAGTTTGTTGAAGTAGTCCTTAACCAATTCCTTTGAATTTGTTTTATCAAATAGAGAAGAGATAGAACCATCTTTATTGAATGTTACTTTGACAACGCTATTTTCGATTGTGTCATCTGTGAATACTAAATCTTCAAATGGCTTAATTACTGGCATTAGAGTGCTTGTAGAATATCCCTTTAGTGTTGCTTCATACCAGCTATCATTATTCTTTACATATTCGTGTCTATCAAAAGCGATAGGGTTGATTGCCATTAAAGTTGATTCTTTTGTTAAATCAGCAATTAGTTTTGCTTCGATTTCTTGAAGTTCACCATACATTATAATGTATCTTGCGATTGATTCGTCATATACACGCTTGATAGAAGAACCAGGTAATACATCGTGGAATTGATATAATAAAACTTCTTTCCAAATTTCTTCAACCTTAGCTCTATCGTATGTAATGCCTTTTGTGAACGCATAAGCGCCTAGCCATTCAACTTTATGAAGCATTTCTTCCATACGTCTATTCCACTTCTTTGAATTAGCTTGAGAAGTGTAGCAACCTTGGTGACGTTCATAATATAATTCGCCATGGTGTGTAGGTAAGATGTCTCTAACTGGATTTACATCGTTAAAGAAATCAACAGCCTTATGTGGTTCGCAAACTTTATGACGTCTTACATATTCGATGTGTCCTTCGCCTGGACCGCCACCGCCGTCTCCATCACCATAGATTTGAAGTGCTTTATCTAAGATATCTCTTTCTGTATTTCTTTGATCTGATTTATAGATAGCAAATGCAGAAGCTCCTGAGTTATAGTCACCTTGTGGTTCCATGTGAGCTAGAATGCTTGTGCCATCAATACCAACCCAGTTAAATGATTTATATGGGAATTGGTTAACAGTATTAGAGATAAGTTTAATTGTCATGAAATAATCCATACCACACTTCTTGAACACTTGTGGAAGTGAAGCAGGGAATCCAAATACGTCTGGTAGCCAGCACATATTTGATCTAAAGTTGAATTCATCTTTCCAGAACTTTTGGCCATATAGAGATTGTCTAACCCAGCTTTCGCCACCAGTTAAGTTACAATCGCCTTCAACCCAGTTTCCGCCTTGAAGTTCAATTCTTCCTTCTTTAACTTTTTGTTTAACTCTTTCATATAAATCTGGATATTCTTCTTTTAGCCACTTAAACATTTGTGGTTGAGATTCAGCAAAGATGAATTCAGGATAGATATCCATATTTCTTAATTGGTTAGCAAAAGTTCTTGCAATCTTTCTCTTTGTTTCTCTGATTGGCCATAGCCAAGCAAGGTCGATATGAGCATGTCCGATACAATATAATTTTGTATTAGGGTAGTCGCCTTCTCTATATTGATATGGAGCAATAACTTCTCTTGCAGCTTTAGCGCCATCTTTCTTGAAGACTTTGAAACTTTCTTTTAGAATTTTGCTAATTTCTTTATATCTTTCTTTTGTTTCGTCAAGCTTTAACATTAAGAAGAATAAATCGATGTAGTCATAATAATATTGGATGATATCGTCATGTTCGATACAAATATCGAATCTTCTTAATCTTGCAACAAGGTTTTCGAATCTTAATTTTCCGTTGAAACCTGCATCAACGAAAAAGTCTATATCTTCTCCGCCTTCAGCATCTCTTGAGATGTCAATAATTTGCTTACCGATTAAAGAGTGGAATACATCGCCCTTAGATAGAACTTGTGTTACACCTTGGATAATATATCCGTCTTTTCCGAATACTAAGCCTTCACCTTGTAATTTCAATCTACAAACAACGTGCTTGCCTTTTGCTTTATCTGCAACTTTTCCTGTGAAGTGGAACCAAGCACATCCGAATTTTTTAGCCCATTTTTGATATTTTAAAATAGGAACAAATTTTGAATGATCTAAATCTTCGAACTTAATAGGTTCATCAGATCTAATACATGTAGCTTTTAGGTTTCCGATTTTGGTATGACACTTACATCTAATAGAAATGATGTTGTTAACGTGACCAATTTCTTTTAACCCTTTGTTTAGAACTTTTTTATCAATTGCCATAACTCACCTTTTAAAAACGTTACTATAGTAAATATTACCATATAAATATATTTATAACAATGGACAAATCGGTAACTATTTGGACAAAACGCATATTGACTATGTGCGCGTGTGCGTGATAAACTATCAAGCAGTGGTGGAGGCCTTATGAAATATTTCCAAGAAGAAGTTGAGTGCGCATCTCGTGAGAAGATTAAAGCAATTCAAGACGAAAAAATTGTAAAACAAGTAAAGCATGCATATGAGCACGTAGCTCATTATCGTAATTTAATGGATCAAAAGGGTGTTAAGCCTGAAGATATCCACGGAATCGAAGATTTATATAAATTGCCATTTTTATCTAAATCAGATTTAAGAGATCAATATCCAGATGGATTATTAGCTGTAGATAAGAAAGATGTTGTTAGAATCCATTCTACAAGTGGAACAACAGGCAAAAGAGTTATTGCATATTATACAGAAAACGATCTTGAACTTTGGTCAGATTGCACAGCAAGAGCAATTGTTGCTGCTGGCGGTTCAAAAGAAGATGTAGTTCAAGTTGCTTATGGATACGGATTATTTACTGGTGGTATGGGCCTTCATGATGGAGCAAGAAAGGTTGGATGTATGACACTTCCAATGTCATCAGGAAATACTGAAAGACAAATCCAATTCATGCACGATTTAAAATCTACAATTTTATGTTGTACTCCATCTTATGCAGCTTACCTTGGTGAAGCTCTAAAGGAATACGGCTTAACAAAGAAAGATATTAATCTAAAAGCTGGTATCTTTGGTGCAGAACCATGGACAGAAAGTATGAGAAAAGATATTGAGAATTCTCTTGGACTAAAGGCTTATGATATCTTTGGTTTAACAGAATTATCTGGCCCAGGTGTATCTTATGAATGTGAATACCAAGCTGGTATGCACTTAAACGAAGACCACTTTATCGCTGAAATTATTAACCCAGATACTGGTGAAGTTCTTGGCGATGGCGCAAAGGGTGAATTAGTATTAACTTCTTTAGATAAAGAAGCATTCCCACTAATTAGATACAGAACAAGAGATATCTGCGTTTTAAATAAAGAAAAGTGTAAGTGCGGAAGAACATTCATTAGAATGTCTAAGCCAATGGGAAGAAGTGACGATATGTTAATTATTCGTGGTGTTAACGTATTCCCATCACAAATCGAAACAGTTCTTCTTGAACAAGGATATACTCCAAACTACCTAATTGAAGTAGATAGAGTAAATAACACAGATACACTTGATATCTATGTAGAGTTAACAAGTGAACAATTCTCAGATACAATTAAAGATGTAGCAAACAAAGAAAAAGAATTAGCTCTAGCTCTAAAGACAATGCTTGGTATTAATCCAAAGACTCACTTAGTTGCACCAAAGACAATTGCAAGAAGTGAAGGTAAAGCAGTTAGAGTAAATGATAAGAGAAAATTAATCGACTAATAACAAGGGGGATCATTATGAAGTTACAACAAATTTCTATCTTTATGGAAAACAAGCCAGGTATGCTACTTGAAATTACAAAGTTCATAGCATCAAGAAACGTTAACATGCGTGCTTTATCTGTTGCAGATACAGAAACATTCGGAATTGTTAGAATCATTGTTGATGATCCTGGCCTTGTAAATGATATGTTAGAAAAGGAAGGATACACTACAAAGATAACTCAAGTTTTAGCAATTGAGATTCCAGACCAACCAGGTAAATTCTCAGAGCTTTTAGAAGTTCTTGCTAAAGCAAACATCAACATTGAATATTCATATGCTTTCACATCAACAAAGGGTAAGGCAATGATTATCCTAAGAGTTGACGATGTTGACAAGGCTGAAAAGTTATTGAGTTTGTAGTATAATATTAACGTTATGGTAAAAGTAAGAGACGCTAAACCTAAGGGCGATAAAGCATCCCTAGATATAATACACACGAGCAAAAAACACAGAAGACAAGCTTGGTTAGCTTTAGCTATCCTTGTTATATGCTATGTAGCATGTTCTGCATTCTATGTAGGCTACAAAATTAGAAAGATTCCAGTTTTTGAACAAACAGATTTTGACGAATCAATGATGGATGCATCAGTCCGTCCTGCCGGGGCTAAGTTAACAGATATTGTTATCCCAAGCAGTGAAGATCAAGATGCAATGATTGCTTGCGCACTTAAGTTATATAGAACAGCGAATTACAATTTACAACATGACGATGCTGTTGCTTATGCCGTTCATACAAACACAGAAGTATTAAAAGTCAATACAGGTGGCATAAGATACACAATAAAGAATGGTGATGAATTCTTTAACGCAGATTATTTCTATGTTCCAACAGATGCTTCTGGAAGCTTAGCAAAGGCTGCTTCTCCAGAATATACAAACTATGGATATCGTAGATACTACAATAAAGCATTAGGTATTGGTAGAGAACAAAAAGCAAAAGAATTGAATTACAAGAAACAATCAAATGGCCAAATCTTATTCAGCGTTGATTGGACAGATTTATATTTCGATAACGAAATTGAAATGCCAGATGAATTTGCTGAATCTGGAGCTTCATATAAGTATTACAACTTTACTTGGGATACAGACACTATAAAGAGTGCTGCAGTT